>Ga0209537_1000026_pt1 | contig 147573 bp, 116 predicted proteins | sample BioPla4DNA1_FD_187698 | JGI IMG/M metagenome (GOLD analysis project Ga0209537, IMG submission 187698) | Biogas fermentation microbial communities from Germany - Plant 4 DNA1 (SPAdes) (version 2) | ecosystem: Engineered > Bioreactor > Anaerobic > Digestate | place: Bielefeld, North... | reverse complement strand
ATGAAGCTACTGAAGCTTGAACCCTGTCAGTAGGGGGCAAGCAGAGGGAATGTGAAAATACTGACTGCACTCGGAGAAGCTCAGGCATTGCTGCCTTCGGACAGGGGTTCGATTCCCCTCGCCTCCATCTAAGTAAGGATTATCAAGGTTTATAACGCTTTGACGATAAAGATAACAAATAAGGGATACAGAAATAGAATCTGTATCCCTTATTTGTTATCTTTTTATATTTTGATATTTGTGATTAAATTTTACAACTTACTCATCGTTAAATATCTCCATCAGAATATATAGTTTTCATATTATTGAGTAAATGATAGATAGTGGATTAATAATCAAATATAGTATTAAATGGTATATGTTGAAAATCAATATATATTAGTTAAAAATTTAACAAATATATAAGTAATTTCACAATATAATATGTATCATATGTAATAATTTATAGTTTATTCCAGAAAATATAACTAAATATCTATTAAATTAATCACCTAATATGTTAAGTTATTACAAAACAATTAATTAAAATTGATAATATAAATGTAATTAATGTTAATATTAACCTGTAATATTCATATAATATTACATTATAATTACAAAATAGTTGCGAAAAATGTTGGAAAAATCAAAATTAATAAATAAATATCTATTTTATGTCGATATTTGATTGACGATTCAAAATATTTTTGATAAAGTGAAACTACATGTTAAATAGTTAACATAAAGCTCTTTAAATTATGCAAATTTATCTTATGCAAAATAATGTTTGCAGAATTCTGGGAGCTACTAAATATATATAGGAGGAATACATAATGGAAAAGAAACTTGCAAAGCCAGCAACAGTAACCAGTAAAGAAACTAAAAATGAAAAGGTTTCTGCAACTACAGCTAAAGGAAGTAAAAGTGCTCTATTAGAGCATAATGCTGATGAAATGGAGAAAAAAAGAGAAATGGCTAGGAGACAGGCTCAGGAAAAATTGAGATCAAGAACTTTGGCTAAGCAGCAGCAAATTGCTGAACGAATTTCAACTGCAACAGAGCAATTAGTTGTAGGTATGGAAGAAGCTAGTTCTGCTTCCAGAGAGTTGGGGTCAACAATGACTCAGATTGCTTCTGGAGCTATTCAGGCATCTTCTGCTACTGAAGAATCTAGAGCAGCAATCAATCAGATAGATAAAGCGGCAGTTATAGCTGAACAAAGAGCTAAAGAGTCTTTAAATAAAATCAATGAAGCTCAATTTTTAATAAGATCTACAGCAAGAGATACTGAATTGTTAATTGAAGGAATCAAAGAAGCTGCTAATACTAATCTTGAGTCTGTAAAGCTTATTGCAGAACTGGAAAAGCAATCTGATGAAATTGGTGAAATTGTACAAGCTGTAGTGAGGATTGCTGATCAGACAAATTTATTGGCTCTCAATGCGGCAATTGAGGCTGCTAGAGCTGGAGAACATGGAAGGGCTTTGCAGTAGTGGCCGATGAAGTTAGAAATTTGGCAGAGACCTCCGAAAAGTCAGCTAGAAATATAAGAGAACTGGTAAATGAGATACAGGAAAATGTTAAAGTTGTTGTTGTGGATATTCAAAGTTCAGGAAAAGTGGCAAATGAGGAGGTGGAAAAGGCTAAAAAGATCACAGAAGATTTGGAGAAAGTTGAGAAGGATGTTATAGAGGTACAGAGTGGCATAAATGAAATAGTAGAAAATTCAGTGAATGCTGCAAAAGGAGCTACAGAATTTTTAGCTATATCTGAGCAGGTAGCCGCTGCTGCTGAAGAACAGACTAGTGCAGCAGAAGAAATAGAAAAATCTATTGAAGAACAAAATAGGGCTTTTGAAGAATTGAATATAGGCTCATCAGAGCTTTCACAATTAGCAGAGGAACTAAAGGTATCAACGGATACACAAAAATCTTCAGAAATATTAGCTTCAACGGCAGAAGAGCTTTCTGCTAATGTAGAAGAAGCCAATTCTGTTGCAACTGAGGTTATGAGAGCTATTGAGCAAGTTGCTATTGGTGCGGAGGCTCAGGCTAGACTTACTGAAAAAGCTGCAGCTATCAGTGAAAGATTAGCAGCAGGAGCTACTCAGATGAATAAAAGAGCTATTCAGTCCACTGAGAAAGTAGCAGAATTACAAGCTCTACTAAATGAAAATAAAGCTGGAATAGATGCAATGATTGCTGGAATTGGTGCATCAGCAGAGGCAAATACTATAGCTGCTAAGAACATTAAGAACTTAGAGGAAACAACTAGAAAGATAGATAAGATTGTTGATGCTATAGTAAACGTTACAATTCAAACCAATATGCTTGCTGTTAACGGTTCCATTGAAGCAGCTAGAGCAGGAGAATTCGGCAGGGGCTTTTCTGTAGTTGCAGGAGATATAAGAACTTTAGCTAATGAATCCGCTGAAAATACTGATAAAATAAAAGATCTTGTAAGAGGAATTCAAAGTCAAATAGCACGAGTTGCTGCTGATACAGAAGTGGCAAGTAGAACATCTCTCTCAGAAGTAGAGAAGGCCAAAGGAATCACTGATAATTTAATTGTAATTCAGGAAGCTATGATTAATATATTAGAAGGCTCTAAAGAGATTTCAAAAGGGGCAGAAGAGACAATGATTGCTCTTGAGCAGGCCAAGAAGGGTGTGGAACAAATATCATCTGCAGCACAGGAGGCAGCAGCAGCTACTGAAGAAGCTAGTAATGTAGCAACAGCGCAGGCTAGAGGCATGCAGGAACTTGCAGAGGCTATAGAGGAGATATCAGGACTTGCTGATGAATTACAAAATATGTAGGATATGGAGGGAAAGCAATGGCTTCATTAGAAAATAATTTTAGTTTATTAGAAAGACAGTTGGTTACCTTCCATCTTGGAAACGATGAATTTGGCGCAGATATAATGAATGTAAAAGAAATAGTAAGAGTTTCGGAAATTACAAAAGTGCCAAATGCACCTTTTTATGTAGAGGGAGTCTGCAATCTTAGGGGAAATGTACTTCCAATTATCGATGGTAGATTGAGATTTAATATGGAGAAAAAAGACCATGATGAGAATAGCAGAGTGCTTGTAATTGATATAAATGGTAAGGCTACAGGAGTAATAGTGGATAGGGTATCTGAAGTAATAAGGGTTAATTCTAAGGATATTGAGGATACTCCTAGTATAATGAAAAACGATTCTATGGATTATTTAAATGGTGTTATAAAACTTGATAATGGAAATCGACTTATAATGTTACTTGATTTGTTTAAAATTCTGAAAGTTGAAGAAGTTCAAAATATTGATGCTGCCAATGTTGATATTCAAATGGAAAAAACTATCGCCTATGAAGAAAATGAAAAGTTAAATGAAGAGCAACTAGTTTCCTTTATTGTTGATAAAGAAGAATATGCTATAAACATAATGCAAGTAAAGGAAATAATAAGAGTAATAGATATAGTAAAAGTCCCCAATGCTGAAAGTTATATAGAAGGTGTAGCATCTATAAGAGGTAATTTGGTACCTATAGTAAATTTAAGGAAGTACTTGGGCCTTGAAGATGTAGAAGTCACAGATCACACAAGAATACTTATAGTGGATATGGGCAAGGTTACCTGTGGAATTATGGTGGACAAAGTTTCAGAGGTAAAAAGAGTTACGGAAAATGTAATCCAACCTCCACCGGCCATCTTTTATGGTGAGGATGGAGAGCAATTGAAAGGAATAGCTAAATTAGATGGTGGGAAAAGACTTATTATGATTTTAGATCCTACAAAGTTTATAGCATTGGACAAGCTTCAGCAGATTTCAGATATAAGCAATGAAAAAAAAGTAGACGAGGTTTATAAAAGTATTGAAAAACAGTTGTTAGATGAGGAACAGTTGGTAACTTTTAAGTTGGAACGTGAGGAATATGCAATTAAAATAAACTACGTTGAAGAAATAACGAGAATGACTGAAGTTACTAGAATACCTAGAGCACCTTATTTCATAGATGGAATTGTTAACTTAAGGGGAAATGTTATACCTGTTCTTAATCTAAGAAAAATGTTTAGAATGGAGGAAAAAGAAATAACAAATTCTACAAGAATCATTATTGTAGATTTGGATAACAAGAAGACAGGTATAATTGTTGATGAAGTATCAGAAGTTTTAAGATTTGAAAAGAGTTTTATAGAAACTCCGCCGGATGTGTTAAAAAACGATGAGTGTAAGGAATACATAGATGGTGTTGGTAAGTTAGATAAGGGCAAAAGAATGATTCTAATATTAGATTTAGAAAAGATAATGAGTTTTGACAAAAATATATAGATAGAAAAAGTTCTATTTAATTTTGGGATAAATTAAATAGAACTTTATAAATAAAGTATAGGTGAAAATAAATAAGAAGGTGATTTTGTGCCTCAAAAGATAAGAGTATTGATAGTTGATGATTCTGCTTTAATGCGAAGAGTGATAAAGGAGATATTGCTGACTGATAGTAGCTTTGAAGTAGTAGGTATAGCTAAAAATGGTGAGGATGCAATTGTAAAGAGCAGGGAACTTAATCCGGATGTAATAACAATGGATATAAATATGCCTTTTATGGATGGGCTTACTTCTATGCAATATATTCTTGAAGAATTTCCTAATATTGCAGTGATTGTGGTAAGCTCTCTTACTCAGGAAGGTGCATTAAAAACATTTGAAGCTCTTGAATTAGGTGCTTTTGATTATGTGGGAAAGCCTTCTGGAACAGTATCATCCAACCTATATATTGTTGGAAAAGAAATAATAGAAAAAATAAAAGAAGCTTATAAGTATGTTCAAAAAAGGAGAAGGAAGCAAAGAATTTATGAAAACAGCATTTTTAAGAAAAGAAGTGATTTCCTAAAAAATAAAATAGAAACAGTGTTAGATAGCAAAATTACAAAAAATGATGATAGTAGTGAACTTTCAAAGGTAGTTGTTATAGGAACATCAACTGGAGGTCCTAACACATTAATGGAGGTGCTTCCAGCATTACCATCAGATTTAAAGGCTGCTGTAATAGTAGTACAACATATGCCTGCATCATTTACTGGACAATTTGCGAAAAGAATAAATTCAGCAACTAACATTGATTTTAAGGAAGCTGAGGCGGGGGATATTATTACCAATGGAAAAGGCTTTTTGGCACCTGGAGGATTTCAGCTTTTTGTGAAGTCCAGCAGCATGAGAAATGGTAATCTAATAAGATTAGCACATCAGCCTAAAACTCTTTTTATGCCTTCTGTTGATGTAACTATGGAATCTGTACTTGAATGTTTTGGAGGAAAAAGAACTATAGGAGTTCTAATGACGGGAATGGGTTCCGATGGTGCAGAGTCTATGGTTAAAATAAGGAAGGCCGGTGGTATTACTATAGCTGAAGATGAATCTACTGCCATTGTATTCGGTATGCCAAGAGAGGCTATAGAAAGAGGTGGAGCTGAGATAGTTGTTCCATCCTATAGGATTGCTGAAGAGATAATAAAAGCAGTAGAGAGAAAATAGGATATTGAATATGTACTCCATATCTATAATTAATAATAGGAGCCCTAGTAGCTTACAGTGATATAGTATTTAAAAAATAGATTTAAATAAGAGATTGAAGATATTAAAGAGAGTGCAACTGAAGCATTTTTAAGATTGGGAGTGGTCAAGTGATCTTAACTAACAGCTTATTTACAAAGTTTACGGAATTGATTTATAAAAAGACTGGACTCTATTATGGGCTCAATAAAAGATATTATGTGGAAAAAAGAATAGAAAACAGGGTCATTGAATTAGGATTAGAGGATTATAAAGAATATTATCAACTTATAAAGTTTTCAGAAGATGAGAAGGAATTCTATAAACTTGTAAACGATCTTACTATAAATGAAACCTATTTTTTTAGAGATTTTCCACAGCTTCAAAATTTTGCTGAAAATGTTCTTCCTCTTATCATCAGGGAAAAAGAAAAAAGAGGAGATTATAATTTGAATATATGGAGTGCAGCTTGTTCTAGAGGAGATGAGCCTTACACTTTATCTATAATACTCAATGAGATGATTGACGAACCTGAAAAATGGCATATAAATATTATGGCAACTGATATAAATGACGAGGTTATTGCTTATGCAAAAAAAGGTCTATATGACAGAAGGTCAGTAAAAGATGTACCACCGGAATATCTTGAAAAATATTTTCAAAAAAGAGATGACAAATATTTTGTGAATTCAGTAATAAGAAAGCCACTTCAATTTAAAAGACTAAATTTTTTTGACTTAAATGAAATGAAAAAAATGACTAATTACGATGTTATTTTTTGTAGGAATGCTCTTATTTATTTTGATGATGTATCAAGGAAAAAGGTCATAGATAGTTTTTACTATAGTTTAAATGAAGGTGGGTATATTTTTCTTGGACATTCAGAGTCTATAGCAAGGGTAAGCTCTGATTTCAAAGCTAAAAGGGTGGGAAATGTTATAGTATATTGGAAGCCTTATAAAGAAGAGCTATTGTATAAAAAATTTGTATAGAAAAGAAGATCCTTCTAACAGGAGGTGCATAGTGTGATTTATAAATTTGAAAAAAAAGACTTGCAGATATTGAACTTATACATAAAGGAAGTGAAGGCGTATTTAGAGCAACTTGAAACAGAGTTCTTAAGATTAGAAGCAACTTCTGAAAATGTTGAACTAATTAATGATACTATTAGAATGATTCACAGTATAAAAGTAGGATCTTCATTTCTTGGCCTTGCTGCAATCACAAGGCTTAATCATGTAATAGAAATAACCTTAGAGTATTTGAAAAATAAAAAACTAAACATAAGTTCAGAACTTATAGATAAATTTCTAGAGAGTTTGGATTTGTTAAGCAATGCTTTTAATAATATACAAGAGGATGTAAATAATATAGATTCCTCTAAGGAAGAGGGAAATTTTGAAATAGTTTTCAGAAATAGTGATAATATTAATGCTGTTATAGAAGGATTAGAAAGAATTATTTACTCAGAAGAAAAGGAAAAACAAGAAAGCAACAACCTAGTTACACAGTCAGAAATACAGTTTGTAGAATTAAGTTCAGATCTGTTAAATGAACTTAGAGAGCAATTTGTAGCAGAAGCCTTTGAACATATAGAAAAAATAGAAAATGACTATTTGGTAACTCTTGATAAAAATGCAAAAGATAAGATTGCTGTAGATGATATTTTTAGAAGTATCCATAGTATAAAAGGCGGTATAGGTGTTTTGTTAGGTGCCCTGAAGGATGGACAACCATCTTTAGAGTGTGCTAAAAATATATCTACTGTTACCCATTCTTTTGAAACACTTTTATCATTATGTAGAGATAAGAGCTCTAGTTTTTCAAGAGAATTTGTTGATTTAACTTATGAGATTGTAGATTATTTAAAACTATGTGTGAACTGTATTAATGAAAATATTAATGAGGGTGTTTCTGTTCAGTATATTCAAGACAAAATAAATAAAGCAATAAAAGCATCACAGGATTTTTCTACTGATGTAGAGGTAAAAAAATTTGATGCGCAGATTGAAGATAGAAAAGTAGGTAAGATAGCCAAGGTTCACAAGGAGGATTCAAAGAAAGCTTCAAAAGAAACTTTAAAGGTAGAAAACCAATTACAAAGTATCCGTGTTAATCAGGAAAAGCTGGATAATATGATGAATACTATAGCTGAATTAATGGTAACCAAAAATGCCTTTATACATTTATCGAGAAAGTTAATTGTGGAGTATAACATACCAGAAGTATCAAAAGAAGTAAAGGAAATAGGAGCTTCGGTGAATCGGATTTCAGATGAACTTCAAAATTCTATGATGTCAATAAGAATGGTAGAAGTTAAAACTGTTTTTCAAAAAATGCCAAGAATAATTAGAGATGTATCGAAAATGACTGGTAAAAAATCAATCTCATTATTGAGGGAGAAGATACTGAAATTGATAAGTCTATAGTAGAAAAAATTAGTGATCCCCTAGTACATATAATAAGAAATTCTGCTGATCATGGTATTGAAAACAGTGAAGATAGAAAAGCAAAAGGTAAAAATGAAACAGGAACTGTGTATTTGAGGGCCTATAATAAAAACAAGAATGTATATATTGAGGTTGAAGATGATGGAAAGGGAATTGATAGTGAGAAAATTAAGAAAAAAGCAATAGAAAAGGGCTTCATAGATAAAGCGGTAGCAGAGAAAATGGATAGAAGACAAGCGCTTAATCTGATTTTTATGCCTGGATTTAGTACTGCAAAGAAGATTACTGAAATTTCAGGTCGTGGTGTAGGAATGGATATAGTAAAAAGTAATATTACACGTATTAATGGCACTGTTCATATTGATAGTGAAGTTGATAAAGGAACTAAAATAACCATTCAATTGCCACTTACACTTGCAGTATCAAGAGGTTTGCTGATTCAAATCAGGGAAGAAAGCTATATTGTTCCTATAGATAATATAATTGAGACTGTCAAAATTCATAAAGATAACATTTACGAATTTAACAATAAACATTTTGCTCATCTCAGAGGAGAAATCATAGGAATTGAATGGCTTAGTAGGGTATTATTAATTGACTCAAATGAAGAGAAATCTGGTTATAGTGATGAATTGAATGTGGTTATAGTGACAAATGGATTGGAGAAACTCGGGATTGTTGTTGATAAGATGGTGAGTGAACAGGAATTTGTTATTAAATCATTGAGCGGTCATCTTGAAGGAATATCAGGAATATCTGGTTCTACTTTGCTTGGTAATGGAAGAGTGGTTTTGATTTTAAATATAGGAGACGTCATAAGGTTAGCAAAAGAATAATATGGGAAGTTAAGATAATTTTTAGCATCAAAATATATATAAATTTGCCTCATAATTAGATAATAGGATTTCAGACAGTGCAATAACTTCAATTAACAATTATTTTCTAGAGGATAAGAACTATGAATGAGAATAAAGATTATTTAGTAAAAAGAAATTTGGAATTAAAAAATAAAATAGGCAACCTTACAAAGGAACTTCCGGAGTCAAGAAAAGAAACTCTTACGATTAAGCAAGTTTATGAAGACCTAAAAATAGATATGTTAAAGAAGGACTATGAAAGTAATAAGCTGGCTTCTCTTGAACACTTAATTGCAGGGATAGCACATGAAATAAATAATCCAAACACATATATAAGAGCTAATATAGAACTTTTACAGAAATATTGGAAGGTTCTGCAAAAGAATATAGTGGTAGGAGAGGATAGCACAATAAAAAATATAATAAATGACATACCTAATGTAATGGATTCAATGTACAAGGGTACAGGAAGAATTGCAGAAATAATTGAAACTGTGAAACATTTTTCAAGGGAAGATAAGTTTTTTACAGACACTGTCAACTTGAATCAATGTATAGAAGAAGCTTATAAATTGGTGAAAATAGAGTTTGCCAAAGAACAAGTGAATTTCGTTAACAATGTTTGTGAGAAATGTAGTGCTATATACGGATCTAGACAGCAAATAGAGCAAGTACTTGTAAATCTGTTTTTAAACTCTATCAATGCTATAAGAGCAAAAAAATTTGATAAGGGGTCTGTTATTGTAGATCTAATAGAAGATAATGAGTTTGTTACTCTCCATATAAAGGATAATGGATGTGGAATAAAAGAAGAAAACTTAGATAAGATATTTAATCCTTTTTTTACCACTCGTGCAGAAGATGGAGGTACTGGGTTAGGTTTATCCATTGTCCACGACATAATAAAGGTACACAGAGGAAGTATTGAGGTAAATAGTAATTTAGATGAAGGTACTGATTTTGCACTTATTTTTCCAAAAGGAAGGTGATTACCATGGATCAAAATGAGCTATTAGATATATATTTTGAAGAAACTAGTGATAATTTAGAAGAAGCAGAGGCTTATATTATAGGATTAGAAAAAACATTTTCTATGGATAACTTTAATAGCCTTTTTAGATGTATACATTCAATAAAAGGTAGCTCTGCTGCTGTTAATTTTGATGAACTATCAAGTTTGGCTCATAAATTAGAAGATATTTTAAATTATATCCGTGACGGTAAATTTGAATTTGATAATGAAATATCAAATCTTTGCATTAACTGTATTGATCAGCTTAGAGTGTTATTTCAAATGAGGAGAATTTCACCTGAAAATAAAATAGATAATAAAGAAATAGAGAGATCTTTAAAGCTTCAAGAAGAAATGGATATGTTTCTGCAAACTGTAAAAGAAGAAAAGAATTCTGAAACTGATTTTGAAGAAGATGATCTAATGGAATTTATAGAAAAAGATATCTCCGACTTTTCCAAAACATATTTTATACGATTATTATTTGATGTAGAAAACCCAATGCAGTCAATTACTAGGTTTATGATAGTAAATTCCTTGAATGAAAGTGGTAAGATAGTATATTCTTATCCAAGTGTTAATTTTATGGTTTCCTCCAATTCTGATGAAGTTATACAGGATTATGAATGTGTATATAAAACTAATATTGACTATGATAAGTTGCTTAGCAAAGTAGATATTCCATTTATCAATGGAATAAAGATTACTTATATTGACAATGAAGTATTAAGGAACACAGGAGAGGATATCCAAAAGGAAAAAAGAGATTTATTGGTGGAATTTTTTGATGATTTCATGGATTTGGGAAATTTTATAACAGATACCTGTTGGTGTAATAAGGAAAGAGAAAAAATTGATAAATTGTACATAGAAGCTCAAAAAATTTTAGAACTGGATAGTGATAACAAAGAATTAGTTACAATAATGAATGAGGTAATTGCCTTTATTAATATTCAGGTTTTTATAGTTGAAGGCTCTAATATGATTTCCCTAGATATTATTCCAACTATGATAAAGTTATATCAATGCTTAATAAGCAAACTTTATGATATGTTTAAGAATAAAGTGTTTTTTAAATACCTTCAACTGAAAAAAGACGAAGATAATATAGAAAGATTGGAAATATTAAAAGAAAAGATGGACAGGGATCTTTTTAGATATGTATTGATAGATATAAATGATCTAGAAATAATTGAGAATAATGAATTGAAAAAGTTAATTAATTTAAATAAATTCATGTCAGAAAATGGCATACAAGTAGTTATATTGAATGGAGGCATATATAGGAGGAGAATATATAATATTTTGGAGTCTATAATAGATATTTTAGATATTAAACAGTATTATAATGAAACACATGCCATGTGCGGATTAATCAGTAAATGAAAGAAGGATAACAATCATGCGAGAGTATTATAAAATATTGATTATTGATGATGAAGAGGAAACGCTATCTGCCCTACAAAAAAATCTTGTTTTAGAAGGCTTTAATGTTACTACATGCAATGATTCGGTAAAAGCTATAAAAATGATTAAGGATGAAAAATTTCATATAATCATAACGGATATTGTAATGCCTAAAATGGATGGTTTAGAAGTTTTAAAATTTGCAAGAAGTTATGATGCACTTACACAAGTAATAATGATGACGGGGCACTCAACAATGGAACTTACTATACAGTCTTTGGAGCTAGGAGCAAATGACTATATTTTAAAACCCTTTAAGAGTATAGATTATATAATAGAGATTATAAATTATTCTATTGAAAAGCTAGAGAGATGGAAGCAATCTATACGAGATATTGTGGCTAGGGAAGTATTTTAAGATGAATATTATGTCAAAATAATTTGTAATATTAAATTTTACTGACTTTAGACTAAAAAGTGGAAGTTGTTAAGGAGAATAGATAATGGAAGATATAACGGAGTTTGAAGATGAAGAATTGTTAAAACTATTAAAAAATAATGAAACAGAAATGTTCACATTAGCTGAGATTCATAAAATCATGTTGCAAAATAATATGAAGCATAGAATAAAGGAGATTAGAAACAGGATATATAGGCTACAGTGTGATGGATACTTGGGAAATGAAGTTACAAGTGATGGAATACGGATTTATTACCTGATATTTTATCCAGAATATTAATGTAATTTTTTAGAGAAGGCACAAAATAATTTAGATTCAAGAATATTAATTGATTTTTATCACTTTTATTATTAAGATTACAAGTTAGGGATACTGAATAAAGATTAAATAACCCTAACTTGTAATTTACTTTATTCTGGTATTTTTCTTTACATTTATCAATTAAAAGGAATAAGTAATGATAAACAATAAAGTAAAATTACAATCCATAATTTATTGATAAAAAACAATAAATTAATTATGTAAAAATGTAATAATATGGTATAATTTAAAGGATATATTAATTAAAATTTATAAACTAATATTTAATTGTAGATTTTAACTTGTTTTTTAAGGAGAAAATATGAGTAAGTGGGAAAAAGCTATAATAACCGTATTATGTATGATTTATGATGGAAATAAAATATTGCTTCAAGATAGAGTTAAAGAAGATTGGAAAGGTTTAACTTTTCTAGGTGGACATGTAGAAAAGGGAGAATCCTTTGTTCAAGCGGTAATTCGTGAGGTTAAGGAGGAAACTGGCTTAAAAATAATAAATCCACAATTATGTGGAATAAAGCAATTTCAAACGGATGAAGATGAAAGATATATCGTATTATTATTTAAGACTAATAAATTTAAAGGTACATTAATTTCTTCTGAGGAAGGAGAGATGAAATGGATTGATAGGGAATCATTGAAAGACTATAATCTAGTGGATGATTTTATGGATCTACTAAAAGTTTTTGATTCAGGATGTTATAATGAATTTATGTATGAGCGTAATAAAGCGGGGGATGATTGGAGTGTTAGATTATATTATATTAAATTAAATTATAACACTACAGCATATTATTAAGCAAAACATTGAAGGGGGAAAGGCCTTGGAAGAGGTTAAATATTTAACAGAATATTATAGTAATTATGATGAAGGTTCACGCCTTATATCAAAATATGGACAGGTAGAATTTATTACTACTATGAATTGAACGGTTTCACTTTGTTGCAACGGACTTGTTTACTAATCATATGAGAGATACTATAGTTGAGATGGATGAAAAGATGTTTGAAACATACTTGAAGTATCATTTATCTATTTGTGAATGTCCAGATTTGATAGGGATGACACATCATGCTTTGGATATATTTAGAGTAAATTAAAAGTAATAGCATTGAAGTTTTATGTCCAGATGAGATAAGCTGTGTTCATCATTCTTTGAAGTTATAGGAAAGATAGAAATAGAATTTGCAGCTTTTAAAATAATATATCAACTTAGTTCCTAGTATAAAGATATATAAATTGATTTATAGTATATACAAAGATTATTATATCCCTAAAAATATTGATATATGAAAAAAATAAAGCAAATATTCATTAAACATAAAATAATGTACAAAGATCTAATTAGGAGATGAGTTGATGAAAAAATTGAATAAAATTGAAGATAAAATGGAGCTTTTGGAAAAAATATATGATCATATAAGAATTATAGATTTTGCAAATAATGAAATATTGGAATTAAAAGAAGGTGAATTAGTTCATACCGATACTCAATGCCATGAATGTTTGAGCAAAGAGGAATGTGAAGAGTGTATCCTTAGAAGGACCTGGCAGGAAGAAGAAACTATAATAGAAATAGAATATGAAGGAGAAAAGATGTTTATGATAACTGCCGTTCCTATTTATATTAAGGAAAAAAAAGTAGTTGTAGAATTAATGAAAGAGACAACTAATGAACTATACCTAAAAGATAGAAAATCTGGAACTAGAATGAAGTTGTTTTCTAAAATTGATCTTATGAATAAATTAGCTGTGATGGATGAATTGACTAATCTATATAACAGAAGATTTATATATGAACAACTTCCTAAGAACTTGTTAGAAGCCTCATCTAATAAAGAACACCTATCTATTATATTCACTGATTTAGACTATTTTAAAGACATCAACGATAAATATGGACATATAGCAGGTGATGAGGTTTTACGAAGGTTTGCTAAAATATTACAGACCAATATTCGAAAAGATAGAGACTGGGTTGCTCGATTTGGAGGAGAGGAATTTATTATAACTCTTCCTAATACTAATTTAGAGGAGGCTCGCTTTATTGCAGAGAAAATTAGAAAGAGTGTTATGGAGGAGGAAATTATAATTGATAACCAAAAGATTCAAATTACGGCGAGTTTTGGAGTCTACACTGTCTGCGATGGTAATAAATGTACCACCGCTAATAGTCTTATCAAGATGGTAGACGAAAAGTTATATAAAGCTAAAATAAGGGGTAGAAATACCGTTGTATAAATAACTGATTTAGTTTATGTAAAAAATTATTGAATTAATATTTTTAATAATTGTATTATATATAAAGACAATTACATACAATTGAACTGTGAAATTAATACAATTTTCAATAATTGATGCTTAGAGGGATGGGTAGGTATGACTAAGAAACAGAAAAAGAAATTTAAGAAAGCTGGCATTATAGGTTCCATTGTTCTTTGTCTTATATTACTTGTATATTTTGTTATGGTAATATTTTTTACTAGACATCTTTTTATAGGAACTGAGATTAATGGTATAGTGGTCTCAGGGAAATCAGTGCAGGAAGTAAATGATATAATGGCAGCAGAACTAAAGAAGTATTCTTTAAATTTAAAACAACGAGGAGATAAAGAAGAACATATAAAAGCTGAGGAAATAGGAATGTATTATAACTGTAATGGGGATTTCAGTCATGTTAAAGATAAACAGAATCCCTTTAAGTGGTTTCTTGCTTTTTTCAAGGCAGAGGACTTAAAAATAACAGAAGAGCTAGCCTATGATAGTGCTAAGCTAGAGGATCAAATAAATAAACTTGCTTGCTTTAATGAAGCTAATATTGTAGAACCTAAAAGTCCAAGCTTTACTTTTCAAAATGGAGAGTTTGTTATTGTAGATGAAGTATATGGTAACAAAATTAATAAGGAAGTATTCAATGATAAGGTAAGTACCGCTATACAAAGTATGAAAAGGGAATTAGATTTAGATGTTGAGAATTGCTATATTAATCCACAATACACTTCTAAATCTCCAGAAGTTTTTAAAGCAAAGGAAACACTTAACAAATATTTATCAGCTAAGATTACATATAATTTTATAGATGGCCAGGAAACTTTAGATAAAAATAAAATAAATAATTGGCTTATAGTAAATGAAGATTTTTCAATATCAGTTGATGAAAATAAGGTAAAAGAGTATGTTAAAGAGCTTGCTAGTAAATACAATACAGTAGGTAAGGTAAAGCAATTTAAAACATCATTAGGAGGAACTATAAATATTGGCGGTGGAGATTATGGTTGGTCAATTAATATTTCAGAAGAATCAAAAGCTTTAATTGCTGCAATTAAAGATGGTCAAACTGTATCAAGGGAGCCCGTATATGGTCAGAAAGGCTTAGTTAAAGCAAGTAATGATATTGGCAATACGTATGTAGAGATAAATTTATCAAAACAGTATTTATGGTATTATAAAGATGGATCCTTAATAACTCATGGTCCCGTTGTTACAGGAAATGTGAGAGCAGGAAATGCGACTCCTAGTGGCATTTACGTATTAAAGTACAAACAAAAAGATGCTATATTAAGAGGTGCAGATTATGCTTCACCAGTTACCTATTGGATGCCCTTTAACGGAGGAATTGGAATACACGATGCTAGCTGGAGAAATACTTTTGGAGGAGAGATATATAAAACCAATGGTTCACATGGATGCATAAATTGTCCCTATAACTTAGCTAAAGAAATTTTTTATAATATTTCCCCAGGAACTCCGGTAATTTGTTATCATTAGAAATATAAACTCGGCAAAAGCCGAGTTTATATTTTTTAGTTCTTATGTAAAATATGCTTTAAAAGAGCTTATATACAGGTATAATAAAAAAGGTTAGATGTAAATTAATAATATGTGAGGATGAAAATAAGCGATAAGTTTAAAAATTTAAAGAAATAAGAAGATATTAATAGCATTATAAGTTTGGTTGTCTTATTATAATAGACTTTTTTTAATTATGTGCTTGATTATGGAAAATAGCTTTGTTATTATAAAATTAAGGTCAAAGAAGGTCAAGTAATTATGGAAGTAGGATTTCTATAATTAGAATAGATATGATTAAATAAATATAAACTTGCAAGAAGAAGGGATGATAATGTGAAATATAAGGATTATTACCAAATTCTTGGTGTTGATAAGAATGCTTCTCAAGATGAGATCAAAAAAGCATATAGAAAACTAGCTAAAAAATACCATCCTGATGCAAATCCAGGTAATAAAGAGGCAGAAGAAAAGTTTAAGGATGTTTCTGAAGCCTATGAAGTGCTAGGAGATGAAGAAAAAAGAAAACAATATGATGCCCTTGGCAGCGGATTCAATTTCCAGGGGGGGTATGATTTTGATCCTTCTCAGTTTGGTTTTGATAATTTTAAGTATGATTTTAGTAGTAGTTCTGGAAATTATAGTGACTTTTTTAATATGTTTTTTGGCGATGGAGGGTTTAATTTTAGAGACTTTTTTGGCGGTGGAAGCAGTGGCTTTAGAAGAACTTCCTATAGTAAGAAAGGTAAAGATATTGAGTCAGAGTTAGAAGTTACTTTGATAGAGGGCTTTAAGGGATTAGAAAAGAAAATTACCTTTAGAAGGCAAAATCAAAATAAAAGTCTTACCTTTAAAATACCTAAGGGAGTTAAAGATGGAGAAAAAATTAGATTAAAAGGACAAGGAGAGCCTGGCATTAATGGTGGAGAAAATGGTGATTTATATCTAACAGTTAAAATGAAAACAGAAACTAATCAAAGCCTTGAAGGACTTGATATAACCACTACTATTGATGTGTTTCCTTGGGAAGCAGCCTTAGGCAGTGAAGCCTCTGTAGAGACTCTAGATGGGAAAATAATATTAAAAGTGCCGGCAGGGGTTCAGACAGACACAAAATTAAGGATTCCTGGAAAAGGATATGTTGATAGACAAGGAATGAGAGGAAACTTATATATAAAAGTAAGAATAGTAAATCCTAAGAATATAAATGAAGAGATGAAAAGGCTATATGAAAGATTAGGAGAGCTAGCAGGAGGTAACAATTAATAGAGAGGAGATGAAAGATTATGAACATAGAAAGAGTTACAGAAAAGGCTCAAAGTGCAATATTATCTGCAAAAGATATTGCGGTAAGAATGGGGCATCAGCAAATAGATGTAGAGCATCTTCACCTAGCTTTGATAACTCAAGAAGATGGGCTTATACCAAAGCTGATTAAATACATGGGACATGATCTTTCCATGTATGCAAAAGATGTAGAGGTCCAGCTTCAAAAGTTACCTAAAGTTTATGGAAATGGAGCCTCTGATTTATACATGTCTAGAAGATTTGAACAGATTCTTAATCAAGGAGAAGATGAGGCAAAAAGGTTTAAAGATGAATATACTAGCGTTGAGCATCTTTATATTGCTTTGTTAAAAGATAGAGATAAATCTCTTCAGGAGATATTTAAAAAGTATGGCATCACCTTAGATAAGTTCATGGTGGCCTTAAGTAAGGTAAGGAGCAATCAGAGAATTACATCTCCCAATCCCGAGGATACCTATGATGTATTAAATAAATATGGACGGGATCTTGTAGAAATGGCAAGACAGGGTAAGATAGATCCGGTTATAGGTAGAGATGCAGAAATAAGACGAGCTATAAGGATTTTATCTAGAAGAACTAAAAACAATCCAGTGCTTATTGGAGAACCGGGAGTAGGTAAAACTGCGGTGGTAGAAGGTCTGGCCCAAAGGATTTTAAAGGGCGATGTGCCTGAAGGGCTGAAAGATAAGACTATTTTTGCCTTGGATATAGGTTCTTTAATAGCAGGAGCTAAATATAGGGGAGAATTTGAAGAAAGGCTTAAGGCAGTACTTAATGAGGTTAATAACTCTAATGGTAGGATTATATTGTTTATAGATGAGCTTCATAACATTGTAGGTGCCGGTAAGGCCGAAGGAGCTATGGATGCAGGTAATTTGCTAAAGCCAATGCTAGCAAGAGGAGAGTTACATTGTATTGGTGCCACAACCTTAGATGAATATAGGACATATATTGAAAAGGATCCGGCCTTAGAGAGGAGATTTCAACCTATCATAGTTGAACAGCCTACGGTAGAAGATACTATATCCATTCTTAGAGGCTTAAAAGAAAGGTTTGAAATTCATCATGGAGTTAGGATAACGGACAATGCAATAATAGCCTGTGCAGTGCTTTCTAATAGATATATTAGCGAAAGGTTTTTGCCAGATAAGGCTATAGATTTAATGGATGAGGCTGCAGCCATGATCAGAACTGAAATTGACAGCATGCCTACAGAGATTGATGAGATATCAAGACGAATTATGCAGCTGGAAATAGAGCGCCAGGCCTTAAAAAAGGAAGAGGATGAAATATCTATAGATAGACTGAAAGATCTGGAAAAAGAAATAAGCTCCTTGAAGGAAGAGGCAAATAGAATGAAGGCTCAATGGGAGTTAGAAAAGAAAAATATCATGAGAGAAAAAGAACTTAAGGCTCAAATTGAAGAGGTAACTAGGGAAATAGAAGAGGCTGAGAGACAGTATGATTTAGAAAAGTTAGCTATATTAAAGCATGGTAAGTTGCCAGAGCTTCAAAAGCAATTGGAGGAAGAAAAGCAAAAGAAAAGGACTAGCGAAAATACCTTGTTAAAGGAAGAGGTTACAGAGGAAGAGATAGCGGAAATAGTATCTCGTTGGACAGGTATACCAATTACAAAGTTAGTAGAGAATGAAAAGGATAAGCTGCTTAATTTAGAGAATATCCTTCATAAGAGGGTTATAGGACAAGATGAGGCGGTAATAGCGGTATCTGATGCGGTGATAAGAGCACGTTCTGGCTTAAAGGACCCAAGAAGACCTGTAGGATCTTTCATATTTTTAGGACCTACTGGGGTAGGAAAAACGGAACTATCAAAGGCCTTATCTGAAGCTTTGTTTGACAGTGAGGATAACATTGTTAGAATAGATATGTCCGAATATATGGAGAAGCATACGGTAGCAAGACTTATAGGAGCGCCTCCTGGATATGTAGGTTATGAGGAAGGAGGACAGCTTACAGAGGCAGTAAGACGAAAACCATACACTGTTATTCTTTTTGATGAAATAGAAAAGGCTCATCCAGAAGTGTTTAATGTACTTTTACAGCTCTTAGATGATGGAAGGCTTACAGACAGTCAAGGTAGAACTGTAGATTTTAAGAACACTGTAGTTATAATGACTTCAAATATAGGTAGTGAATATTTACTTAGAGGAATAAATGATAAGGGTGAAATAGAAGAAAGTGCTAGAGAAGCAGTTATGGCTGACCTTAATAGACATTTTAAACCGGAGTTCTTAAACCGTGTTGATGAAATTGTTCTATTTAAGCCTTTAAGAAAGGAAGAAATAATTAAGATTATTGACCTGGCTTTATCAGATATACAAAGAAGGTTAGATGATAGACGAATAAACTTAAAGGTAACTGAGGGTGCAAAATATTATATGGCAGATAGGGCCTATGATCCAGTGTATGGGGCAAGACCAATAAAGAGATACTTACAGAAGTTTATAGAAACAGAAATAGGAAAAATGATTATTAAAGGCTCTGTAGGTCCGGGGAAGGAAATAAAGATTGATCTTATAGATGGTGAATTAAAAATGACAGTACACTAATAAGCCAGGGCCATAATAGAATATAAAAAGTCTTGTTTTTAGCGTTTCTAAAAACAAGACTTTTTATATTCCAATTTATCTGTTAATTAATCATTGCTCTTTGGAACTTCTAAAATAGCACCCTTGCAGCTTGCAGAAACCATGGAAGAATATCTTGCTAAATAGCCGTTGGTAATTTGTGGTTTTCTAGGTTTCCAATTTGCTCTTCTTCTTTCTAATTCATCATCACTAACTAGTAGATTAATACTATTGTTATTTATGTCAATTTGAATTATATCTCCATCTTCAACTAAGGCAATGGGGCCACCTACAGCAGCTTCTGGACAAACGTGACCAATGGAAGCACCTCTGCTGGCTCCACTGAAACGACCGTCGGTTATTAGAGCAACGGTGCTGTCTAGGCCTCTACCAGCGATGGCGGAAGTAGGATTGAGCATTTCTCTCATACCAGGACCACCTTTAGGTCCTTCATATCTGATTACAACCACATCGCCAGCAACTATTTTACCAGAATTTATTGCATCTAAGGCATCTTCCTCACAGTCGAATACCCTAGCAGGACCTTCATGTTTTAACATTTCTGGCACTACTGCAGAACGTTTTACTACGCAGGAGTCAGGTGCAAGGTTACCCTTAAGAACTGCTATTCCACCGGTTGGGCTATAAGGATTTTCTACCGGTCTAATAATTTCAGGATTTTTGTTAAGGTAACCTTCAATATTTTCTGCCACAGTTTTTCCGGTACAAGTAATTAGATCTGTTTTTAATAAGCCTAATTTATTTATTTCGTTCATAACAGCATAGATGCCACCAGCTTCATTTAAATCTTCCATATAAGCATGACCGGCAGGAGCTAGGTGACATAGATTAGGTGTTTTAGCGCTTATTTCATTAGCAATATCAACATTTAATTCTACTCCAGCTTCATGGGCGATGGCTGGCAAATGTAGCATAGTATTTGTGCTACAACCAAGAGCCATGTCTATAGTTAATGCATTTATAAAGGCATCCTTAGTCATAATGTCTCTAGGACGTATATCTTTTTTAACTAGTTCTACTATTTGCATTCCAGCATGCTTGGCTAATTTAATTCTTTCAGAATAAACAGCAGGAATAGTTCCATTACCCTTTAAGGCCATACCTAAAACTTCTGTTAGGCAGTTCATGCTGTTGGCTGTATACATACCTGAACAGGAACCGCAGGTTGCACAAACTTTATTTTCATATTCTTCCAGTTTTTCGTCGTTGATTTTTCCAGCGTGATAAGCACCTACTGCTTCAAACATACTGGAAAGGCTAGTTTTACGACCATCTACTCTACCTGCCAACATTGGACCACCGCTTACAAAGATGGTAGGAATATTGAGTCTAGCAGCAGCCATCAAGAGACCTGGTACGTTTTTATCGCAGTTTGGAACCATTACCAAACCGTCGAAGGCATGGGCCATAGCCATTGCCTCTGTGGAATCTGCAATCAAGTCTCTTGTAACTAATGAATATTTCATGCCTATATGTCCCATGGCAATACCATCGCATACAGCAATAGCAGGAAATACAACAGGAGTACCGCCAGCCATAGCCACACCTAGTTTTACAGCATCTACAATTTTATCTAAGTTCATATGACCTGGGACAATTTCATTATAGGAACTAACAATTCCTATAAGGGGCTTTTCCATTTCTTCCTTTGTCATACCTAGTGCATTCAATAAGGATCGCTGAGGAGCACTTTTAATTCCTTTTTTTATTGAATCGCTTCTCATAAAATTTTCCACCCTTTCTTATATAATAAAAAGTTTATTTATCAATATAGTTGTCCAACAATATTATAAGTTGTATGATGTCTCTTGTCAATGAAGTGTTGGCAGTATTTTCTATAAGTCTCTTAGTTCTTTTTCAAAGCCTCTCATAGCATGAATTATATGTAGCTTCATTGCGGTCTCTGCCCCCTCAGCATCACGATTAGCTAGAAAGTTCATAATCATTCTATGGTCGTTAATGGTTTCCTCTATCATTGCAGGATTTTCATTGGATAAAATAACACCTTGATATATAGCTTTATAAATTATAGGCATTAACCTATTCATAAATTCGTTGTGGGTGGCTTTAACAATAGATTTATGGAAGGCCTGTTCCACCTCTGTACGATCTTCCTTTTTTAAAATGGTTTCTTCTTCAAGTTTGCCATAGTAAAGAATACGTTCTAGTTCTTTGTCTGTAGCTCTAGTAGCTGCATAATAGGCGATTTTAGGTTCGAATATTAATCTTATCTCATATAAATCTTTAATATTATGTCTTACATTGTTAAGTTCATCTAAACCTAAAGGGTCATTCAAATTTAGATTATTTGATATGAAGGTGCCCTTTCCTCTTTTTATTTCTAAAACATTGTGTGAAGTTAAAATACGGATAGCTTCCCTTAAGGTAGTTCTACTGACCTTAAGTTCTGATGAAAGTTCAATTTCATTGGGAAGCTTATCTCCTGGTAAAAATCTTTTATCTATAGTAATCATGGCTAGTATATCCTCTGCCACACTTTCAGCAAGCAACTTTTCTTTTTTTGGCATGTGTACCTCCTAATAATTACTGGGGATATTGACACTTTTACTTTCATGATCCTCAAGTATTCTTAAAATTACTTTAAGAATACAATATTGAGTAAAATTTTACAAGAACCTTATAAATTGAATTTCCAAAAGGTGACGAAGTATCAATGGTAAAAAGGTTTACATACAATTATAAGAATGCTATAATTCAAATAAAATTATAGCATTAAAGCCTTAATTAATCGAAAGAGTGAATTTGCTTTTCAAGGTTAAAATAAGAATAGAGTAATACTATGATATCAAGGTTACTAGGAGTAGGAGTTATATGAAAAAAATAAAATTAATCGCCACATATATGTACAACTATGCTATTTATATTCTATTATTTTTGATTGCCTTATGCTCTATTGTCCTATATGCGTTAAAGAAAGAGGATATACAACTGCCTGGAGCTAAACCATTATACCATTTTTATTTCATTGGCCAAAATTCAGCAGATCCTTTTTGGAAGGAAGTTATGAGAGGTGTGGAAGAAAGTGCCGAAGATAATAATGTAGTGGTGGAGATTTACGCACCTCGCTTTAATGATCCTACGGAGGAATTAAAATACATAGATATTGCCACTATATCTAAGGTAGATGGAATCATAACTCATGTTACTAATTCAGAAGGATTTACAGATCTTATAAATAAAGCGGTTAGTAAAGATATACCTGTGATAACCTTTGAAAATGATGATGCAAAAAGTAATAGAAATGCCTATATAGGTACAAACAGTTTTATGGTAGGAAAAGAGGCAGCTAGGTTGTTAGCAGAGGCCACTGGTGGAAAGGCAAGGATAGCTATTATTTCTAGTGATGATGGAAGTCAAGGATCTATTGAGCATAATGCTAAGATGTATGGATTTAGTACTACTTTAAAGAATTATCCAGATATGAAAGTTGTAAAAAGTTATAGTTCAAAAATGGGAGTTTTAAGTGCTGAAGAAATCACTCAAAATATAATTGAATCTGATGAAGAAATTAATGCTATATTTACATTAACTTCTGCAGATACTTTGGGATCAGTTCAATTTATTGTAAATAGCAACAAGGTGGGACAAATAGCTGTAGTAGGTTACGGCAATTCTGAGGAAATACTCAGATATATTGATAAAGAAATAATCTATGGAACTATAGCTAGTGATCCGTACAATATGGGGTATGAAAGCATTAAGAGCTTAATTGCTATTAAGTCTGGTGAGATTGTTCCTGAATTCATTGATACGGATATCCAAGTGATAACAAAGAAAAATCTTGATGAGTTTATAATAGGAGAATAGCTTATGAAACATAATATTTTTAAATTTTATGGCATGCGAAAAAAACTTATAATATATTTTCTTATGACCATAGTATTGTTGAGTTTCACCAGTATTTTCTCTTACTATAATGGAAGATCAATATTAAAGAATTCTAATGAAATTACTGAAGATTATATTTTTCTAAATGATTTAAAAACTAACCTTAATCTTATGACCACAGAGCTTGAACAATATCTTACTACAGCTTCATCAGATAATTTGCTTAATTATTACAATTACTATAATAAATTAAAGGAAGAAACAGCTCAAATTTCAACAACTATTGAATATGATTATGATAAATTACTTCTTAAGGATATAAAATTTATGTTGGAAGAGCTTATGTTAGAGAGCGATAAGGCTATAAAAGCAAAAGGGGGAAGAATTAGCAGTAAATATATTGCTCACTTTCAAAGAACACAAGAAATAAGCAATCACATTAAGTTATATGACAATATGCTTTTAGAAAGTAAGCTGAAGATAGGTTCTGAAAGGTATAAAAGTATAAATCAAAGGATGAATATTATAAGTTATGTTAATGTAGTCATAATTATTGCTTCTATTCTTGTAAACCTTTGCATAGCTCTTGTTTCTACTTATAAGCTAATGAAACCTATAACTCAGTTGTCCCAATCTGCAGAAAAGATTGCTGAAGGAGATTTTAATATTGAATTAACTCAAACTCATACCGGAGATGAAACAGATATACTTGCTAGTGCCTTTATAAAAATGGTTAAAAGTATAAAGGAATATATAAATGAATTAAAGGAGCATGTAGAGGTTGAAAAAAGACTTAAAGAGCAGGAAGTACAAAATCTAAAGATGCAAAGTTTATTAAAGGAAGCGGAATTAAAGTTCCTTCAATCTCAAATTAATCCACATTTTCTATTTAATACTTTAAATGCTGCCTCACAACTTGCCATGATAGAAGGGGCAGATAAGTCCTCGGAATTCATTGAAAATATAGCTCAGCTTTTCAGATACAATCTAAAAAGTATAGAGGAGCTTGTTCCATTAAGAGATGAGGTTGAATATGTAAATAATTATATGAATATATTAAAAAAGCGTTTTGGTAGTAGAATTTCTTTCTTTAGCCATATAGATGAAGAAGCTTTAGATGTTAAGATACCTCGAATAACCATACAGCCAATTGTAGAAAATGCATATATACACGGACTGCAAGATTTAGAGCGGGATGGAGTAATTGAGTTAAACATAAGAGCTTGTTTTAAGGATTTAATTATAGAAATTATTGATAATGGAAAGGGGATGGATGAAAACTGCATACAATCAATTATAAACTCAAAACAGGATAATAAAGGGGTAAAAGGTCATATTACTGGAATAGGTTTAAAAAACGTTTTAGAAAGATTGCAAATTTTATTTAATATATCAAATAAACAAGACTTAATAACTATTGACAGTAAGATAGGATATGGAACAAAAGTAACTTTAAGAATACCAAAAGTTATTGAAAGAAGGGAACCGATAAATGTTAAAAATATTGATTGTGGACGATGAATATTTGGTAAGGGATTCTCTAAAAATGATTATTTCAAAAAACATTAAAAATGTTGACTTCATTGACGTAGCAAGTAATGGAAGAGAAGCTATTGAAAAAGCTATTAGTTTTAAACCGGATATTATATTTATGGATATTCATATGCCCGGTATCGATGGTATGGAGGCCATAAGGCAAATAAGAAGCATAAATAAAGATACTTTATTTGTTATTCTTACCGCCTATGAGTTTTTTGATTATGCAAAAGAAGCCTTAAGTTTAGGGGTATCTGAATATTTGCTTAAGCCTATAAGTAAGAATAAGGTAATTGAAACAGTAGAACAATTAAGAAAAATTGTTGATGAAAAAAGAGATACCTTAATGAGAGAAATTCAACTAAAGGAAAGAATGAATAGTATGGTTCCCATGTTAGAAACTCAATTTATTACAAACAAGATTTTTAACATTGACACCCCTTATAAAATAGAATTTTATGAGAATGTCTTTGGCATGAATTTAAGAGAAGGATATGTGATGATACTGCTATATAAAGATAAAAAAGGTACAAAAAAGGAAAGAAATACTAAGCTCACTATAGAAAAACAACGGTTTTATGATATTTTTAGCATGAAACTTAAGTCTTTATGTAGCTCTTTAATAGGAAGCCCTATGCAGGATCGTATTGTGGCATTTATACCTACTACTAATTGGGAGAAGGGCTTTAGTCTCAAGCAAAAAGCAAAAGTAATAGCAGAAAAATTCAATGAAAAGATTGAGCACTTAACAGAACTTAATTATACCATTGGTATTGGTGGTAATTATGATATTGATAATTTTGAAAGGTCCTTCTATGAGGCCTATATTGCTGCCTCTGAACAAAGGGAACAAGCAGTAATTAGTTTTGACACTCTTCCTTATAATGATAATAAAATAGATAATTTTTCTACTCATAAAAATATGATTTTCTCAAATTATATATTAACAGGAAATATTGCAGAAGCTAAAGAAGTATTTGAAGAGATTTATCTTTGGCTCATTAGTGTTTATGGTGATGATATTTATAGAATAAAATCTAAAGTTTTAGATTTACTATTCATTATAGATAAAAATTTACCATATAATATTGAAGAAATATATGAGCTAAAAGATTCACATGTGCTAACAATCTTAAAGACTAATAATAAAGAAGAACTAAGAATTGAATTTTTAAAGTACCTTTCAGACATAGCTTTACATATACGGAATCAAAAGGCCAGTAATACAGATGGAATTATTCCAATGGTATTAGAATATGTGAATAAGAATTATAACAAGGAAATATCATTAAAAGATGTGGCAAACAGTGTAAACTTAAGCTACAATTACTTGAGCAAGATTTTTAAGGATGAAATAGGCAAGAGTTTTATTGATTATCTTACAGAATTGAGGATGGAGAAATCTATGAAACTGTTAAGTAATGGGAACTTAAGTATAAAGGAAATCTGTCAGCAAATTGGATATAATGACCCTAACTATTATTGTAAAGCTTTTAAAAAGCTGACCGGTAAGACTCCTAGTGAATATAGAGCCTTAGTAAGTAAGGCAGGTGAAAATTATGATAAATAAAAAAGCTATTAAAAATTTTATAATTATAGTTTTATTTATTATTTTGTGTGGGTTAGTGTACTTGATTTTTAAAAATATAGGTAAATCTTCAACTTCTAGTGTTGATAAAGATAATATAAGAGAAAAGAATAAAATCAAAATTGGATTTTCTCTTGGTACCTTGAAAGAAGAAAGATGGATCAGAGATAGGGATATTTTAATGGCAAAGGCAAAGGAGATGGGTGCAGAACTTATAGTACAAAATGCCAACAATGATGATCAGGACCAATTAAAGCAAGTGAAATATTTGCTGGATCAGAAAATCGATGTATTAATATTTGTACCTAATGATAACATTAAGTCTGCTAATGCGGTGGAAATGGCAAAGGAACAAGGGGTGCCTGTTATTTCCTATGATAGGTTGGTTTTAAATGCTCCTATAGATCTATACATTTCCTTTGATAATTTTAAGATTGGGGAATTAATGGCCAATGCATTACTTAAGTCAGAAAAACCAAAGAATCTACTAATAATTAATGGGGCAGAAAATGATAATAATACAAAGATGATTAAGGAAGGATATGATAAAGTGTTAGAGCCTTTCTTATCCAGCGGAGAAATAAATATTGTATCGGAGGAATGGTCTGCCAACTGGTTAAAGGAAACTGCCTTTAATATAGTAGATACTAAATTGCAGAAAGGTATTAATATAGATGGGGTCATAGCTGGCAATGATAGTTTGGCACAAGGGGTTATAGAGGCTTTATCTGAACATAGATTAACCAATAAGGTAAAGGTAGTTGGACAGGATGCAGATCTTAGAGCTTGTCAAAGAATTGTAGAGGGGAGTCAGTATGCTACCATATATAAACCTATAGAAAAACTAGCAGAATCAGCAATTGAAATGGCTTTGAAATTAGGTAAAAAAGAGTCTATTAATCTTGATGAAAGTATTTTTAATGGTAAATATACTGTACCCTATTATATCTTAACTCCAATTGCTGTGGATAAAAGCAATATGGAGGACACTATAATTAGGGATGGCTTTCATTTAAGAGAAGAGGTTTATAAGGAATAAATAATATAAATAATATAAATAATAGTTACAGACTGTATAGTTTTAAGGCAGTCTGTATTTTTTTATCGTAAAAAAATACTATTGTTGATTGTGATAAAAGTAAATAGTTAAAAAGTTACGGTAGTTAGGTAAACGTATACAGAGACAAAACGTTTTCAGCATGGGATAATTAAACCATAATAAAGGAGGGAAACAAAATGAAAAAAATATTATCAATACTAACTTTGACTATAATAGTTTTTGGCACAATGTTTTTCGCAGGATGCAAAAAAACAGGACAGGTGGACATTGGGGTAGTTCTTCCTACTAAGGATGAACCTCGATGGGTACAAGATGAGACTAGATTTAAGGAAGCAGTAGAACAAGCAGGGTATTCAGTAGAAATATTATTTAGCCAAGGTAATTCAGCTAGAGAAAAAGAAAATGTAGAAGCTCTAATTGCTAAAGGTATAAAAGTATTAATCATTTGTCCTCAGGACGGTACAGCAGCAGCTGCAGCAGTAGAAGCAGCTAAAAAAGAGGGGATTACAGTAATCGCTTACGACAGATTAATTACTGGTACTGATGCAGTAGATTACTATGTAACCTTTGATAGTATTGCTGTTGGAGAGGCTCAAGCTCAATATCTAGTGGATAAAGCTGGTGACACAAAGAATAATCCTTTATATTTGTATGCTGGTGCTTCTTCAGATAACAATGCATTCTTATTCTTTGAAGGTGCATGGAATGTATTACAACCTAAAATTAAGGATGGTACTTTTGTAATAAAAAATTCTAGTGAAGCAATAGCTTTACAAGATAAAGCAACACTTACTCGTGAGGAGTTAGGGAAAATACTTGGACAAGTAACTACAAACTGGGACTTTAATGAAGCTAAGAATAAGGCAGAAGCTCATTTAACAGCAGCTTCAGCAGCGGATAAAGGTAATGTATTTATTTTAGCTCCTAATGATGGAACAGCTCGTTCAATAGCAGATACCTTTGCAGCAGATACTGCAGTTAAAAGTTATGTAATTACCGGACAAGATGCAGAGAAGGCTTCAATACAGTATATAATTGATGGAAAGCAATCAATGACAGTGTTTAAAGATGTTAGAAATTTAGTGAAGGATGCCATAGATATGGCAAAGGCAGTATTAGAAGGAAAGACTCCAGAAACTACTGGAACTTATAATAATGAAAAAATAGATGTTAAAGCTAAGCAAACAGAAATTCAAGTTGTAGATAAAGAAAACGTTAAATCTGCTTTAATTGATTCTGGATATTATTCAGCATCAGATTTCAAAGGTTTACAATAAGGGTGTAATTTTACTGCTGAATAGTGATAGTTTAACCTATCACTATTCGGTGATAAATAAAGTTTACTATATAGTGTAAAGGTTTTTATAGATTTATCAACTTATTTTAGTAATTAAAGAATTTCCTATTAAGGAGAGATTCAAGATGAATGAATACATTTTAGAAATGAGAAATATTACAAAAACCTTCCCAGGAGTAAAGGCTTTAGATTCAGTAAATCTTAAGGTAAAAAGAGGAGAAATCCATTGTCTCATAGGGGAAAATGGTTCTGGAAAATCAACATTAATGAAAATATTAAGTGGAGTATATCCTTATGGAGAATATTCCGGGGATATAATTTATGACGGTGAAATACAAAAGTTTTCGCGTATTAGCGATAGCGAAAAAGTTGGAATAGCAATAATATATCAGGAGTTAGCTTTAGTTCCTGAAATGACTATATATGAAAATATATACTTAGGCCATGAAATAAAGAAGGGCAAAACAATAGATTGGAATGAGACTATAGTTCAAGCGGAAAAAATGCTGAAAAGAGTAGGCCTTGATATAAATCCATCCATTAAGGTTAAAGATTTAGGGGTAGGAAAACAACAACTTGTTGAAATAGCTAAGGCATTAAGTAAAAATGTTAAGTTACTAATACTGGATGAACCTACAGCAGCTTTAAATGAAATAGAAAGTGAAAATTTACTAAAATTAATAACAGAGCTTAAAAAAGAAGGGGTAACTTCTATATTAATATCTCACAAGTTGAAGGAAGTTACAGCGGTGGCTGATTCAATAACAGTATTAAGAGATGGTAAATTTATTAGCGCTATGGATGCTAAGGAAGGAACTATTTCGGAAAGCACTATAATTAAGCATATGGTTGGTAGAGAAATAGAAGATATATATCCTAAGAGACCTAATAAAAAATTTGGTGAAGTATTTTTCGAAGCAGTTAATTGGAGTGCCTATGATTACAATTTGGGTAGACAAGTCCTTAAAAATGTTAATTTTAAAGTAAGAAAAGGTGAAATAGTAGGCATAGCTGGTTTGATGGGAGCTGGACGTACAGAACTTGCATTAAGTATCTTTGGAAATTCTAAGGATTATAAAGTTGAAGGTGATCTGTATGTGGAAGGGAAAAAAGTAAATTTAAAAAGTGTAAAAGATGCTATAGAAGCTGGTATAGCCTATGTAACAGAAGATAGAAAGGGAAATGGCCTTATATTAATAGATGATATAAAGTCTAATATAAGCTTGGCTAATTTAAAAGCCATTTCAAAAAACGGAGTTATTAATAGTCATGAAGAAATAAATATAGCGAACGATTACAAGAAGTCCTTGAATATTAAGGCACCTAGCATAGAACAGAAAGTAGGAAATTTAAGTGGTGGAAATCAGCAGAAGGTATCTTTAGCAAAATGGATGTTTGCAAAGCCTAATCTTCTAATATTAGATGAACCTACTAGAGGTATTGATGTAGGTGCTAAGTTTGAAATATATACCTTAATGAATAAACTTGTAGCCCAGGGAATGAGCATAATCATGATATCTTCAGAATTACCAGAAGTACTTGGAATGAGCGATAGAATATATGTAATGGCAGACGGAAAGTTGGTTGGAGAACTATCACAAGAGGAGGCAACTCAAGAGAACATAATGGAGTTGGCAACAAATTAATAACCAATAAATAAAAAAAGCTAATCTTTAAGATATATATAGATAGGGGAGATTTAAGATGGAGTTACTTAAAGAAGCTAAACAATTAATAAAACAAAATATACGTGAATATGGAATGTATATTGCCTTAGTATTTATAATGATCATATTTTCAATAACTACCGGTGGACTATTTACTTCATCTAGAAATATTAGTAACTTAATTAACCAAAATGGTTATATAGCAGTACTGACCGTAGGTATGACTTTAGTATTAATAATCTGTAATATAGATTTATCTGTAGGATATGCCGCTGGATTTTTAGGAGCTGTGGCAGCAATACTCTTAACTCAATATAATTTACCTGTATTTGTAGTAGTTCCATTAGTTTTGATTTTAGGAATAATTATTGGATTATGCAACGGAATATTAGTAGGTAAGGTTAAAATACCGGCCTTTGTAGTTACTCTTGCTGGTATGATGATATTTAGAGGAGCCCTACTACTAATTACTGAAGGAACAGGTACTATAATAATTCCTAATAAGACATTTAATGCTATAGGAAATGGCTTTATACCTGATATAGTAAAGGGTAGTGACATTCATATTTTAACTCTTATAATTGGTGGTTTAGCTATACTATTCTATATTTGGAGCCAATTTAAGACAAGAAAAAATAATATTAAGTACAATTTCAAAGTAGTATCTATGAAAATGTTTATACTTAAAGTAACATTTATTTCAATTATCATTGCATACTTAACATGGATCTTAGCTAACTATAATGGACTTTCTTGGACAACAGTTGTAGTTGCTATTGTAGTTGCCATATATCATTTTATTACTAATAAAACTCAGTTGGGAAGACATATATATGCAGTAGGTGGTAACATTGAAGCTGCTAAACTTAGTGGTATTAATGTAAACAAGATAACCTATATAGTATTTGCGTCTATGAGTATGTTAGCTGCTCTTGCTGGAATCCTTTACACTGCACGTTTGCAATCTGCTACTACTGTTGCTGGTACTGGTTTTGAAATGGATGCTATTGCAGCAGCCTATGTAGGTGGAGTATCTGCCGCTGGAGGAGTTGGAAAAATCACTGGATCCATAATTGGCGCCTTGGTTATAGCATCTATGACAAATGGTATGAACCTAATGGGAGTTGGTATACACTATCAATATATAATTAAGGGTTTGGTACTAGTAGTAGCAGTAGCCTTCGATATTCAAACACGTAAAAAGAGAAAATAACTATATATCCCTCCATGTCATATAATAAGCCTGGATTATTTCAGGCTTATTATTTTTTATATAAAAATATAATATATAGAATTAATAATCTTTTTTATAGGGAAAATAAATATAAATTAAATTATTATAGAAAGGCCGAGGGGATAGAAAATGGAAGGGCAAAGTATAAAAATAATACCTTTAGGTGGACTAGGGGAAATAGGAAAGAATATTACAGCTATTATGTATAAGGATGAAATAATGGTAATCGATTGTGGTGTAGCTTTTCCTGATGAAGAGATGTATGGTGTGGACTTGGTAATTCCAGATATAACATTTTTACTAGAAAATAAGGAAAAAGTAAAGGGCATATTTTTAACTCATGCCCATGAAGATCATATAGGTTCCTTACCTTATATTTTAAAGCAATTAAATGTACCGGTTTATGGAACTAAATTGACCTTAGGAATTGTTAAAACAAAGTTAGAAGAACATAATATGCTTTATGATTGTAAGTTAATAAGTGTTGAAGCCGGTGAAGTGGTAAAGTTATCAAATATCTATGTAGAATTTATAAGGAATACTCATAGCATAGCAGATTCCTGTTCTTTAGCCATTCATACTCCTTTAGGAATAATAATGCATACTGGGGACTTTAAAATAGACTATACCCCTATTGATGGAAAGGTTATGAATTTAGAAAGGATTTCCGCTTTAGGAAGAAAGGGTATTTTATTATTAATGGCGGACAGTACCAATGTGGAAAGAAGAGGTCACAGTATTTCTGAGCGAAGCATAGGAGATACCTTTCAAAAAGTCTTTGCTAGAGCAGAAGGAAGAATTATTGTGGCTACTTTTGCTTCAAACATACACCGAATGCAGCAAATTGTAGATGCTTCTATAAGATATGGTAGAAAGGTTGCCTTTGTAGGTAGGAGTATGGAAAATGTATCTAAGGTAGCCAGAGAATTGGGTTATTTATATATTCCTGAAACTACAGTTATAACTGCAGATGAAATAAATAATTATTCTAAGGAAAAGGTCACCATCATAACTACAGGTAGCCAAGGTGAACCTTTAGCTTCTTTAGCAAGAATAGCCTTTGGTAACCATAGAAAACTGAAAGTTGAAGAAAAGGATTTATACATTGTTTCAGCATCACCAATACCAGGTAATGAAAAGTTCATTTCAAAGGTTATAAATGAACTCTTTAGAAAGGGTGCCGATGTAGTATATGATGATATAGAGGAAGTTCATGTATCCGGTCATGCTTATCAGGAAGAATTAAAATTAATACACACTTTGGCTCATCCTAAGTATTTTTTACCGGTACATGGAGAGTACAGACACTTAAAAAGACATGCAGAATTGGCACAAAGTCTTGGAATGGATAAATCAAATATATTTATTATAGAAACTGGGGATGTGTTAGAGATTTCTGAGAAAGGTGCTATGAAAGCAGGAAGAGTTCCTTCAGGCATAGTTTTAGTAGATGGTGTTGGTGTTGGAGATGTAGGAAATATCGTGCTTAGGGATAGAAAGAGCTTAGCTCAAGAAGGTATGTTTACTATTGTAGTTACAATAGAAAGGGAATCCTGCAGTATTATAGCTGGTCCAGATATAATAACTAGAGGTTTTGTATATGCTAAAGAATCAGAAGATTTAATTAGTCAAGCAAAGGAAATAGCTAAAGCTCAATTGGAAAAATGCTTAAGTGAACAGCTTTTAGAGTGGAGTATATTAAAAAATAATGTTAAGAAATCTGTTGAAAAATTATTGTATGAAAAAACAAAAAGAAGACCTACTATTATCCCTATAATTATGGAAATATAAATAGACATATTAGTTGACAATGGACATTAAAATTTCATGTCCGTTGTCAATTAATTTATTATAAGCAAGATTTAAAGGTGTATATCGACATAAAATTCATTTTAGAATCCAAATTATGTTGTTTACTTTAATATAGAAATGTGCAATAATTAAATATTGTTGATATAAATAAAAATATGGCAGAAGAAATAAATTAGATTCACTGGTGAAGGAGGTTTCCGGATGCGGATAGGATTTGATCATAAAAAATACATAGAAGAGCAATCAAAGTATATTCTAGAAAGAGTAAATAATTATGATAAATTATACTTGGAGTTTGGTGGAAAGCTTTTAGGTGATTATCATGCAAAAAGAGTTTTACCTGGGTATTATGAAAATGCAAAAATAGAGTTGCTATCTAAGTTGAAAGAGAAAGTAGAAATAATTGTTTGTGTATATGCAGGAGATATAGAAAGAAATAAAATTCGTGGGGATTTTGGAATTACTTATGATATGGATGTAATGAGATTAATCGATGACTTAAGAAGTTACGATTTAGATGTAAATAGTGTGGTAATTACAAGATATGATAATCAGCCTGCTGCTACCGTTTTTATGAATAAGCTTCTTAGAAGAGGCATAAAGGTATATACTCATAAGAGTATTAAAGGCTACCCTACGGATGTAGATGCTATAGTAAGTGATGAAGGTTATGGTAGTAATCCTTATATTGAAACTACAAAACCAATTGTAGTAGTAACTGCACCGGGACCTGGAAGTGGTAAGTTAGCAACTTGCTTAAATCAGCTTTACCATGAAAATAAGCGTGGCAAGGCTGTAGGCTATTCTAAATTTGAAACCTTTCCTGTATGGAATGTTCCATTAAAACATCCTTTAAATATAGCTTATGAGGCTGCAACGGTAGACCTTAAGGATGTAAATATGATTGACTCCTTTCATTTTGATGCCTATAATGAAGTGGCGGTAAATTACAATAGAGATATAGAAATGTTCCCTGTAATAAAGAGAATTATTGAAAAGATTACTGGAAAAGAATCCGTTTATAAATCTCCTACGGATATGGGAGTTAATAGAGTAGGTTTTGGTATAATTGATGATGAGGTGGTTAAGGAAGCTTCACGTCAGGAGATAATTAGAAGATACTATACAACAGCTTGCGAATATAAAAAGGGTTATATAGATGAGGAAGTATTCCAAAGATCAAAAATTATTATGGAGAGCTTGAATCTGAAAGAGGAAGACCGAAAAGTAGTTATGCCAGCTAGAGAGAGAGCCGCTACTCTGAAGAAAGAAGGAAATAAAAATGAAGTGTGTTCAGCAGTAGCTTTGGAGTTAGAAGATGGTACAATTATTACTGGTAAGGCATCAGATGTTATGTCTGCGGCATCAGCAGTAATTCTTAATGCTATAAAATACTGTGCTAATATTTCTGATAACATTTATTTGTTATCTCCAGTAGTATTGGAACCTATAATTAATTTAAAAACTAAGACTTTAGGAATTAAAAATGCACCTTTAAACTGCGAGGAAATTTTAATTGCTTTAAGTATTAGTGCAGCTACTAACCCAACAGCACAGGTTGCTTTAGAACAATTAGTAAAGCTTAAAGGTTGCCAAGCTCATTCCACTACCATATTAAGCAGAAATGAGGAACAGACCATCAAGTCTCTCGGAATAGATATTACTAGCGACCCAGAGTATCCTTCAGAAAGTTTGTATTATAATAGCTAAAATATAAATGAAAATCATTAAGAACAATAATTTATATAGCAAAAAGGACTCCTATTTTACATAGTGGAGTCCTTTTTATTTATGTTTTGATTAAGTCCTTTCTTAGCAATTTCCTTTTGAACTTTTGCAATTTTCTCCTTATTTAAGCCATACTTTTTCAGACTATTAATTGCCAGTATGAAGAAAATAATAGAACTTATACTTAAAACAAATCCCATTATATACTCATCAGTATGTGAGCTGAAATTAGTAACCAATAGTATATCCAATAAAAAACCAACCAACAATATTGCTACACTTTGTCCAACTTTATAAAGTAAAGTTAAACAACCGTAATAGGTACCTTCAGCTCTAACACCAGTTTCAAGCTCATCTGTATCTATAATGTCTGCAATCATAGACAAGGGTAAGGACATTAAGCCTCCTATACCAAAACCTGCCATTGCTGCGAAAGGTAGAAATACTAAGAAATTACCTTTAATATAATTCTTTAAGATAACTAAAATAATGAAGAGGCAACAGGCTATTATGCAAATTACTAAGGATTGTTTTAAAGCAGGTTTTTTATCTAGTCTTTTTGAGGTAATTGTCCAAAAAGGTTGTGATATCACACTAAAACCTAGTAACACAGCAAGTATAATAGATATTTCACCACTGGTTAATAAAAATACATGGGTGAAAACAGTCATACCTAAACCAGTGAGTAGAGCTGTTACTAAGTTGCTGTACATATAGGGAAAGGCTACTGCTCTAAAGTTTTTATTCTTTAACACTTCTAAAAAAGATTTTAACATCGAGGATACTTTAATTTTATCCGGTCTTTCTTCTATGTGTTCATTTAATATAGGAATATACTTCTTAGTAAAAAAGAAACAAACTAGTGCCAAAAGTAATATTATTAATGATGTATATAAGCCCATTACAGGATAAGAATTAGGATTGTCTTGTCCCATTGGATATTCCACTGTAGGTTTAAAGAATAATGCCAATACTGCTACAGAAGCAAAAGACAAACCTGCAAGGAAAAAGACAGTTTTTATACTCTGTATAGAGGTTCTTTCATTATAATTGGTAGTTAATTCAGCCCCTAAAGCTGTATAAGGAGTAATGTATATGGTAGAAAATGTCTTAATGGCAAAAAGACAAAAGAATAAGGTTAAGATTTTTACCTTATAAGACCAATGGGGAGATATACTCCAGAGCAAAAAATTAGATAAAGATAAACCAATGCTACCAATCAGTAAATATATATGTCTCCTACCCAGTCTTTTTGATCTAGTACAATCAGATATATATCCCATGAGAGGATCTGTAATAGAGTCCCATATAATACCTACACTAGTAGCTATGCCAACCAAACTTCCTGATATATTAAGTATATTTGTGCAATAAAAGACGAGAAAAACAGAAATAACTTGCATAGAAGTACCTGAACTAAAGTTTCCTATACCATAGGTAAACTTATCTAAAATAGGAATCTTTCTATGGCTCTCCTTACAAGATTGATGCAAATTTTTCAAACTAGCACTCCTAACTTGTGAATATTAACCCTTATATCCCATTTTAACATATAAAGATAATGCTGTAAAAGAATTATTTCACCATATAATGTGTAATTAATTTTTGCTTTAGTAGCTTCATTATATGCTTAGCACAAAAATAGACAACTTTTCATACTCTAAATTGAGGAGGGATAATGGTGATTGGCATATTAAGTTCTAACGATATGGAGGAAGAATATTCAAAGATTTTGCATTCTCTTTTTAAAAATTATAAAAGTTCCTATGACGAAGATATAGTTGTTTTTACAACTTTAAATATAAATCTACAAAAAATGGAGGTTGCCGGCACATTAATATCTCAAGATAAATTGCATACTGTACAAGTACCACTGCCTAGTATAATTTTTAACTTTAGTTTGCAGAGGGAATCTTCAGGTATAAAAGTACGGAAGGCATTAGAGGAAATGGAAGGAGTTACTCTTATAAATTATATAAATAAATTTGATCAATGGATGATTATGGATATGATTTCTTCCAATGATAAAGTAAAGAGCTATCTATTGCCTTACTTTATTTATGATAAGGCAAAAAGAGACTATAGGCCGGAGGAAGAGAAAAAGTATATAACTATGCCTTCTAGAGGAGCTAGTTTATCGAGAGTTATTTATGCTGAGCCGGATCCTGATCCAGAGTCTGATATAGTTAGAGGAAGCCAATATTTTAAGAAAGGGCATATCACCGATTATATTGATGCATCTCTTTGTCAAAGAAAATGGTTATTTATAGAAATCCCAGATATTGTATTGCACCATAATCATCCACTAGTTTGTAGAATTTATATGCAAAAGAGCAACTACAATAGATGGGATTTTTTAAAAAGGATTCTATACCCTGATCCAAATATGAAGGTACCAGATAATATAAATCTAAAACATGCAGAAAATGCTGCAAAGGATTTAATTAATGAAATTAATAATTTTTTACCATCTATAGGACATTGTTTTATAGATATGATATTCAGCCAAGAAGGTAAAGCATATTTCCTTCATTTAGGTGGATTAGATCAGTATTTCTTTAAAGTGCTATTAAGGGATGATATATCTAAAAAATTCTATAAGAATATTATTTCACTTTCTCGCTATTATAGGGCTACCTAAGAGGAGGAATAGGATATGTGGATAAGTATGGAAGTAGCTCCCGGTAATAAAGAAGTTATAGTTTTGCCACAAGAGATGGATATAAATATAAATCATGAAGGAAAAGTAATATTCGGTAAAAATTCCTGTAATGCGTTTATTAAGCGTTCTAGTGAATTGGATTTCATAGGTGGAGATAATTATGATAACCCTATGAAAATTATTATATCCAGTAAATTAGTTAATCAATTAATGATACAACCTGAAGTAGTCTATCAAATTAAATTTGAAGGTAGAAAAATAGTTATAGGACCAGTTATAGGACTTTTGTTAGGTCCACATGATTATATGTATAGCCCTGAACACATGAAAAAGTATTCTGATAGATTTGGTATATACAAGGAAATAGGAGGGTTAGTATACGCTTTTTCAGAAAGAACTATTGATTGGAAGAACTCTAGAATATATGGCCTTTATTATAATTGGAAAAATAAAAAGTGGGAATATGGTACTTTTCCAATACCGGCAGCCATATATAGAAGAGATTTTCATTCAAGAAAGGAAACGGTCAAAAAACTTATGGAAGCTACCGGAGGAAAGATGTTTAATTCTTGGCGTTTCGGCAAGTTTTATCTATATAAGCATATAAAAAAGAATAAAAATTTGCTGGAATATCTTCCGGAAACAGAAGTTACTGAGGATTATAGGCAGGTAAAGAGGTTTATAGATAAAGTGGGCAATGTTATATTAAAACCTATTTATCTATCAAGAGGGAGAGGAATATGCATTATAACTAAAAGAGAAGATGGTTATAAGATCACTGATTATAGAAGTAGGCAAGTAGATGAGTTATTTATAGAAAATAGTGAAAAGCTAAAGGATTTCTTTATAGCTAATAAAGATTTATTTGATAATTATTTAATACAAAGATATTTGGAATTGGCTAAAGTGGATGGAGCTCCCTTTGATATTAGAGTAGTAATGCAGAAAAATGTAGAAGAAGAGTGGCAGTGTTCCGGTATTGAGTGTAGAGTTGCGTCAAAGAAGAGTTTGATTACTAATATATCAAGAGGAGGGTATGCCTTGACTCTTGATGAAGCATTAAAAAGATCCTTTGATGTAGCAAAAGAAGAAAGAGAAAAAATGAAAGAAGCTATTTATTATTTATGCATTAATTTATGTAAAAGTCTAGATAGGTTAAATCATCACTTCGCCGAGTTTGGAATAGATATTGCTTTAGATGTAGAAGGTAAGCCCTGGATTATTGAAGCTAATGTGTTTCCAAGTTTTAAGGGTTTTAAAAATATGGACTATGATACCTATCTAGGTATAAGATATACACCAATGTTGTACGCAGCACATTTGGCTGGTTTTAAGACTATTCATAGGTGAGGTGAATAAGATGTATGATAGGGTTAAGATAAATGTACAGCCAGATTCTAAAGCTAATATTACTATAAATAAAGAGCTGGCAGAAAAACTAAATATAGCAAAAAGGAAACGAGGATTTGTGAGTTTTGGAGTAAAAAGGCTTTTTGCAGATATATTAATTTCAGAAGAATTAGCATATGGAGAGATAGTTTTAAGTGAAAAACTAGTAAAAAAATTGCATATACCAACCTATCCAGTTTATGAGGTAAAGGTTAAAAATACAGAAATTATGCTTGGGCCTTGTATTGGCATTTTAGCTTGTCAAAAGAATAAGGATCTTTCTAAAAGAATGCTTAAAGAAATATCACTAAATGCTATAGATTATGGAAGAATTAACGGTGCTATAATAACTTTTTCATTGGACAAGGTGAATAAGGAAAACAACACTATAGAAGGATATTGTTATAATCCTAAAAAGGAAATTTGGGAAAAAGGGATTTTCCCCTATCCGCTATCTATTTATAGAAGATCAAGACTTAGTAAGCAATGGGAAAATCACTTTTTAACTTTTATTGGTGATAGCACCTTTAATAATTATTCTTTTGATAAATGGGAAATGTATGAGTGGTTTTCTAATGAAGGAGAAATAGCAAAGCATATTCCTTATACCAAAATATATGAAAATAAAGAAGATATATTTCAAATGTTAGAGAAATATGAAAGTATCTATGCAAAACCTATAGGTGGTATGAAGGGTTTTGGTGTAATTAAGATTAATAAAGAGGGAGAAAAAATCCGTTTCAGATATAGAAAAGAGGAACTTAATGAAGATATCCTGTTGGAAGAAGGGGAAGATTTAGATAAAAGTATTGATGATTTGATGAAGCCAGGTGAATTTATTATTCAGCAGGGTATTAATCTTATTAATTATGATGGTGGCCAAGTTGATTTTAGATGTGTAATGCAAAAGAATGAAACTAGAAAGTGGCAGTGTAACAGTATAATAACGAGAGTAGGAGCTAAAGAGAGCGTTGTAAGTAATATATCTAGTGGAGGGGCTGCTATGCCTGCAATGGATTTTATTAAAGCGGCAGGCTTAGCTACTTGCCACACAGAAGCTTTTATATTGAAAGAAAAATTAATATCCTTGTGCATGAAGGTATGCGAGGCTTTAGACAAATATGGTTTCAACTTTGGAACTTTAGGTTTGGATTTAGGAGTGGACAATAATAAGGATATATGGCTTATAGAAGTAAATAATAGACGTCCTCATCCAGGTATAGCATTAAGAGCTAGTGATATACAATCCTATTACAATATACTATCAGGGCCCCTCAGATACGCAAAAGCACTAGCGGGATTTGGTAGTAAGGAGGAAGATAAGGATGCTTTATAATATAACTAGGGATAAAAATAGTAAAGATCAATTGATAGTACCAGAAAACTTTATGAAAGGAACTAAGTTTTTTAAAAAAAGTTCCTTTAATATAAAAGCCGCAGGGAAAGTTGCAAAGATAGAATTAATCAAAAGCCAAAAACTAGAAAATAATCAAATACTACTGTCAGGCAATGTTTTGGATCAGTTAATGATTCCAGAGGGGATAGACTATCAAATATTAGTTGAAAAAGACTGCATTAGAATAGGACCAGTTATTGGGTTATTAATGACAAGTACTAAATCTAGAATGAGTAAGGGTACCTTGGCTAAATTAATGAGCTATACTTTGATATATCCTGAAGTTGGTGGTCTATTAGTGGCCTTTTCCACTGATTGTATAGATTTTGAAAATAACACTGTTCAGGGATACTATTATGATAATAATTTTACTGGAAGAGGATTACCTTGGGTATCAGGCACCTTCCCTATACCTGAATCTATATTTTCCAGAACAATGTTATCAAATGATATAATGGATAAATTAAAAGAAGAAACTAATAATCATATCTTTAACTCTCATTTCTTCAATAAGTGGGAATTTTGGAATAAATTAAGTAAAAATAAAGAAGCAGTAGTATATTTACCAGAAACTAAATTATACTCAAACTTTAAAGACGTGGAAGAATTAGTGGAAAAGTATGGAGCAGCTTATATGAAACCTTTAAATGGAACCTTATCAAGAGGATTATATAAGGTTATTAAATTAGAAGAAGGATATGGAATTAAACCAAAGCAGGGAGAAGATATTATTACTTTTTATTCATCGGAAGATGCAGCAACATATATAAAAGAAGAAGTAGTTAAGAACTATAAGTATATTGTTCAGCAGGCCATTAATCCATTAAGGGTCAAGGGAAGACATTTGGATTTCAGAGTGATAATGCAAAAGAACGAAACTTTAGATTGGCAATGTACTGGTATTATAGCCTTAATAGGTTCAAGAGGAGATATTTGTAGCAACTGGGGAATCACTGCTTATTTTGAAGATGTCTTTTATGAACGATTTAATTTTACTCAGGAGCAGATTTTTAAACTTAAAAGAGAAATTGTAGGTGCATGCAAAACTATTTGTGAGGCACTGGAGTCTCCAAAGGAAAACTATGGAGATCTTGGCCTTGATGTGGTAGTAGACGAAGAATATAATATATGGATCTTAGAAGCTAACAAGCGTCATTATCATACAGTACCTTTATGGATTAATGATGTACAAACCTTCTATCAAACTAAGGCTAATCCTATAAAATACGCCGCAGCTCAAGTAGGTTTTCATGTGTATTAGTTATAAATTTGTCAATGGATAGATATCTCACAGCTCCTGTGAGGTGTCTTTTTTTATGTAAAATAATTTAAATAAAAAGAAATACTTATACACATACTATGCATATAGAAATGGATTATGGATAAGCATGGTAAAAAACAAGGAGGAATAAATATGGCAAAAAAGATTTTATCAGCACTAGTATCTTCAATACTTATAGCTTCATTATGTACCTCTTGTGTTCAAAAAGGTGGTGATACTGGAGATAAGGTCAATGAAGGAACAGAAAGTGTAGAAAAAGTAAAGGTAGGTATGGTTACAGATTCAGGAACCATAGACGATAAGTCTTTTAATCAAGGGAGCTGGGAAGGAATACAGAGATACGAAAAAGAGAAGGGTACTATAGAAGCGCAGTATCTCAAGCCTAATGATGTTCAAGAGACAGACTACATAAATGCTATTGATACTTTGGTAGAGACAGGGAATAAGATAATTGTTACCCCCGGTTATAAGTTTGAAACCGCTGTGAATAAAGCAGCAGATACACATAAGGATGTTTCATTTATCTTATTAGATGGGCAAACCCATGGGGGAGACAATCAGTTTGTAAAACATGATAATGTGGTTTGTGTTTACTTTAATGAACATGAAGCTGGATTTTTAGTAGGTATTGCAGCAGCTTTATCCACTAAAACTGGTAAGCTAGGTTTTATAGGAGGTATGAAAATACCACCAGTAGAGAAATTTTATTATGGATATCAAGCAGGAGTGAATTATGCTAATCAAAAGCTTGGAGCAAAAGCAACTATAACCGATACTCAATTTCAGGGTTCCTTTGACAATATACCGGCAGGACAGACCTTGGCAGCAGGTATGTATGGTAAAGGGATAGATATAATTTTCCATGCCGCCGGTGGTGTTGGAAATGGTGTTTTCAATGAAGCAAAGGCAAGGGCAGAAAAAGGAGAAAAGGTTTGGGTAATAGGTGTTGATTCAGACCAATATGAACAGGGGTTATTAAAGGATGGAAAGACTTCTGTTACGCTTACTTCTGCTATTAAAAAGGTAGATGTAGCAGCTTATAATTATATAGATGCTAAACTAAATGATAAATTCCCAGGAGGAGAAGTTATTACTCTTACCATAAAGGAAAATGGAGTTGGTATACCAGAGGAAAATCCAAACCTATCTGATGATGTACTATCTAAAATTGATTCCGTTACACAGGAAATAAAAGAAGGAAAGATCATAGTACCTCAAACACAGAAGGAAGTAGATGATTTTCTAAAATAAGATAAAAACCATGGAGGGCAAGACATGGAGTATATTATAGAAATGTTAAACATAAGAAAAGAATTTCATGGAATAGTAGCCAACGATGATATAACTCTTCAAGTGAGACAGGGTGAAATTCATGCCCTTTTAGGAGAAAATGGTGCAGGGAAATCTACACTTATGTCTGTGTTATTTGGTTTATATAAACCAGATAGAGGTATAATAAGGGTTAAGGGCAAGGAAGTAAAAATACCAAATCCTAATGTAGCCAATGATTTAGGTATAGGAATGGTACATCAACACTTTAAATTGGTTCATAACTTTACTGTAACGGAAAATATAATATTAGGTAATGAGAAGCTTAAGGGTCTAAAGATTGATATAGATTATGCAAGGAATCGTATAAAAGAATTATCCAGCAAATATAAATTAGCGGTAGATCCTGATGTGCTCATCGAAGATATATCTGTAGGAATGCAGCAAAGGGTAGAAATATTAAAAATGTTGTATAGAGATTCAGAAATACTTATATTTGATGAGCCTACCGCTGTATTAACCCCTCAAGAAATTGAAGAGTTGATGGGTGTTATGAAAAATATGGCAAAGGAAGGGAAGACTATAATTCTCATCACCCATAAACTTAAGGAAATTAAAGCAGTGGCAGATAGGTGTACTGTAATAAGAAAGGGTAAGTCTATAGCAACCATTGACGTTAAGGATACTACTGAAGAGAAAATGGCTGAATTAATGGTGGGCAGGAAAGTAAATTTTAAAGTTGAAAAAGCGCCAGCAAAGCCAGGAGCAGTAATGTTTAGAATCGAGAATTTAAATGTTATTGGTAGTAGAGGAGTTCAAGCAGTGAAGGAGGTTGAACTATCTGCCAAAGCAGGTGAAATTCTGGGGGTAGCTGGAGTAGATGGAAATGGTCAAACAGAACTTATAGAAGCTATTACCGGATTGAGAAAATCTCAATCCGGAAGAATATTTATCAACAATTTAGATATATCTACTATGCAAATAAGACAAAGAAATGAATCAGGCCTTGGTCATATTCCTGAAGACAGACACAAATATGGATTAATATTAGAATTTACTTTAGAAGATAATATGATCTTGCAAAGTTATTACAGACCACCTTTTTCGAAGGCGGGAGTACTTAAAAGAGATCAAATTCGTTCCTATGCAAGAAGTCTTATAGAGCAATTTGATGTTAGGTCTGCTCATGGACCTTCTACCATTGTGAGAAGTATGTCCGGAGGTAATCAACAAAAGGCTATTATAGCAAGAGAAATAGATAGATCACCACAGGTTTTAATAGTAGCCCAACCTACCAGGGGACTAGATGTAGGTGCCATAGAATATATTCATAAAAGACTAATAGAAGAAAGAGATAAGGGAAAAACCATACTCTTGTTTTCTTTAGATTTAGATGAAATATTAAATCTTTCTGATAGGATTGCAGTAATGTATGAGGGAAGAATAGTAGGAGTGGTAGATGCAGACAAGACAAACGAGAAGGAACTTGGTTTAATGATGGCAGGAGGAGGAAAAGGCTAGAATGGGTAAAAATAAATTTTTAGTTTCTTTACTTGCAGTTATACTAGGTATAGTAACAGGGGCTCTTGTAATGATTATTACTGGGTATGATCCAGTAGAAGCTTATGAGGGACTTTTAAAAGGAGCAGGAATTATAATACAAGTACCATCAAATGCCACCTTAGGAGATATTATATTTAACAAGAGATTAGGAGACACTCTTTTGAATACCACCACTTTAATATTGACAGGTCTTGCTATAGCCTTTGCTTTTAAAACAGGACTTTTCAATATTGGAGTACCAGGGCAAATGTTAATGGGTGGCTTTTTTGGAGTATTTGTTGGAGTAAAGTTTTCATTACCTTTCTTTATACATGCACCTTTAGCGGTATTGGCTGCTATTTTAGGAGGGGCTTTATGGGCGCTCTTACCAGGAATTCTTAAGGCCAAATTTGGAATTAATGAAGTGGTAACTGCAATAATGATGAATTATATTTCTCTTTGGTCTGTTTATTATTTTGTTCAAAGCTTTTTAAAGGGTAATTTTGAGACAGAATCTGCCATTATAAATCCTTCTGCCTCTTTAAGAGTGGACGCCTTAACGGAGTTTTTTCATGGATCAAATGTTAACTTGGGATTGTTTTTAGCTATTGCAACAGCCTTAATAGTTTGGTGGATACTAGATAAAACTACTTTCGGCTATGAGTTAAAAGCAGTAGGTTACAATATACATGCTTCAAAGTATGCAGGTATAAAAGTAAATAAAAATATGATATTATCTATGATGATTTCTGGAGCAATAGCAGGGCTTGCTGGTGCAGTATATTATTTGGGATATACAAATAACATCAAAGTAGGTTCCTTGCCTCAGGCTGGATATGATGGAATAGCAGTGTCCTTATTAGGCTTAAATAATCCCTTTGGTGTATTATTATCAGCCTTTTTTTTCGGTCTAATGAATGCAGGTGGACTATATATGAATGCAGCCACTAAGGTGCCTAATGAGCTTGTGCCAATTATAGTAGCCATAATAGTTTACTTTGCTGCTACCAGTTTAATGTTTGAAAATTGGCTACAGCGTATTAGGAATATTTTTATAAAGAAAGAAGGTGACAAGGGTTGAATGCTTTAGAGATTATAGTTCCTTTAGCTATTACATATACCGTACCACTATTTTTAATAGCTTTAGGTGGCCTTTTTAGTGAACGAAGTGGAGTTATAAACATTGCTCTAGAAGGTTTGTTAGGTATTGGTGCCTTTGCATCAGCCTTTGTTATTTTTGAGTATGAAAGTATATTAGGAGCTTCAACGGTATATGTGTCCTTGATAGCCGCAGCGGTAGCCGGTGGTTTGTGCTCTCTTTTGCATGCCTTTGCAAGTATCAGCATGAAAGCAGATCAGGTAGTAAGCGGTACTGCCATAAACATATTAGTTCCTGCCCTTACTATCTTTTTAGCAAGAAGTATAAATAAGGGCAGTGGAATAATACCGGTGAAAGGGTTAGAATTATGGGATGTACCAATTCTCTCCAAGATACCTATTATAGGTAGCTTATTTTTTCATAACACCTATACTACCACTTTTATATCCATAATTATTGTGATTATAAGCTGGTATGTTTTGTACCATAGACCTTTTGGTCTGAGATTAAGGGCCTGTGGCGAAAACCCTCAAGCAGTGGATTCTGTGGGAATAAGCGTAGTGAAAATGAGGTATATAGGAGTAATTATATCTGGTATATTGTCAGGCTTAGGCGGTGGATTACTGCTTAATACTTTGGTTAAGGAATTTTCTACTTTAATTTTCACTGGACTAGGTTTCTTAGCCTTGGCTGCCTTAATTTTTGGTAAATGGAAACCATGGAGTGTGCTAGGAGCATCAGCTTTTTTTGGTCTTGCTAAAACGGTATCCGATATAGCTCCCTTATTTTCTGGTTTGAATCAGCTGCCATCAATATTTTTAACTACTTTCCCTTATGTAATAACCATAATTGCCTTAGTGTTGTTTTCTAAGAATGCTGTTGGGCCTAAAGCTGCAGGTGAACCTTACGACGTAGGGAAACGATAAATTTCCTATAGCAAGTTTTATGTATACTTTTCACTATAAATATTACTTAAGACTATGTAGGGACTACTGAATAGTACCAACTATTAATTACTGTTCTTAGTCCCTATAAAAGACTTAAATAATTTGTTTAAAAGGAATATTTTATATTAAAACAATATATGATAAAATCTAATTGGTACATATGTATATATAATGAAAGGATTATAAAAATGACCAAATTAGATTTATTAATAAAAGCTATAGGAGAGCATAAAAAACTATTTATTCAAATGCATAATTCCCCAGACCCTGATGCGGTAGCTAGTGCTTTTGCTTTACAGTATCTTTTATTACAAAGAGGTATAGAATCAGAAATATGCTATAAAGGTGAAATCGAGAAATACAATACAAAAAAGATGATTGAATTACTTGGAATCAAGCCTAAGAATATAGTAGATATTCATTATATGAAGGAAGAAGATTTTATAATATTGGTTGATTCACAAAAGGGGAATTCAAATGTTGAAGATTTTATAGGTAATGAAATTGCAGTTATAGATCATCATCCTATCTTTCAAAAGGTTGATTATTACTTTGAAGACATTAGGCCAGAAATAGGTTCATGTTCATCTATTATTGCAAGTTATTTTGTGGAGAATAAAATTCCAATTCCTGAACCGGTTGCCACAGCTTTATTATATGGTATTAAAATGGACACTTTAGACCTAACTAGGGGAGCAAATCCTTTAGATTTGGATATGTTTTATATGCTTTATAAGTTATCGGATGTAGAAAATATTAATAAAATTCAAACTAATTCTTTGCAATTTAAAGAACTAAAAGCTTTTGGTAATGCAATAAAAAATATAAAGATTTATGATAATGTAGGTTTTGCTAATGTGGATGTAGATTGTCCAGATTCCCTATTAGGTACTATATCTGACTTCATAATATCTGTAAAAGAAGTTGACTTTGCAGTAGTTTATTCCACTAGAGAATCCGGTATAAAGTTTTCTGTTAGAAGTGAATTAGATAATTTAGATGCTGGAAAGATAATACATGATGTCTTAATAGAAGTTGGAAATGGGGGCGGACATAAAACAATGGCAGGAGGTTTTCTACCTGCTGCAAATTTACATATTATTGGTGAAATAGACTCTTTTGTAGAGGATAGGTTTTTAGAAAAGATTAGATATGCAATGGAGAAATGTGGTTAGTATCCATAATCCAAAGAAAAGGTTGTGATTTTAGTGATATATACAGTTACTTGTAATCCATCCATTGATTATATTATTCAATTAGATACTTTTAAAGTTGGAGCATTAAATAAAGTAATGGAAGATTTTAAGTTCCCAGGGGGAAAGGGTATAAATGTATCTAGAGTTTTGAATAATCTTGCTGTAAAAACAAAGGCTCTAGGATTCATAGGAGGATTTACAGGTAAATATGTAGTTGATTTTTTAGAAAAAGAAGGGGTTGAAACAGATTTTATAGCTGTTGATGGTGATACAAGGATTAATGTAAAAATTAAGTCTAAGGAAGAAACGGAAATAAATGCTGGAGGGCCAGAAATCAAGGATAAAGATTTATTAGAGCTGATTGAGAAGATCAATGCTTTGCCAGAAGATGCCTTTGTAGTTTTAGCCGGTAATGTACAAAGGAGTCTATCTCAAAATGTATATGCTCAAATAATGAAAAATACATTAAGCAAAAAGTCTTTTATTGTAGATGCGGTTGGACAGGCACTTTTAGAAACTCTACCCCATAAACCTTTTATGATTAAGCCTAATAAGGAAGAATTAGAAGATTTATTTAAGGTGAAAATTAATACTATAGAAGAAGTGGTGTTTTACGGTAAGAGGCTATTAACTTTGGGAGCTGAAAATGTCATTATTTCCTTAGGAAAAGAAGGAGCAGTTTTTCTAAATAAGGAAATTCAATATTATGCTTATGCGCCCTTAGGTAAAGCTGTAAATACTGTTGGAGCAGGAGATTCTTTAATAGCAGGCTTTTTGAGTAAATATGTCCATAGTAGAGACTTATTAGAGTCCTTTAGATATGGTGTAGCTGCAGGCAGTGCTACAGCCTTTTCTGTGGACTTATGTAAGAAGGATCAGGTGGAAAATTTACTTTCAGAAGTTAAAGTTGAGGAGATCAAAATATAATATAAGTAAAGTGTTTAAGGGAACGTGTAGTGTACTACTACATGTTTTTTTATTATGGAAAAACACCATTAGTTAGCAAATATCTTAGTAGTTATTGAAGAGTTGTATAATAGATAACTTTCAATGAAGCTAAATTTTCACACTGGTGGTTTATTATGCATTAAAAGTCACATAATAATACTACAATAAATTTATTGCTTTATGGAAGGGTGAGGAAATGAATAAAAAATATAATATGATGTTCTTTTTCCTTATACTAGTTACCTTCTTTAGTAATGATGTTAAAGTCTTTGCTAATGGAAAACCACCGGCAATAGTGTCTCAAAATGCAATTATTATGGATGGGAATACAGGAAAAATATTATATTCAAAAAACATTAATGGAACTTTTCCTCCTGCATCAACTACAAAGCTTATGACAGCTCTTTTAGCTATAGAGAAATGTAAACTTGATGATTTGGTAGCAATAGGTAAGAATCCTCCACTGGTGGATGGAAGTAAGGCAGGAATAAAGGAAAAGGAACTAGTTACGGTAAAAGATATGCTGTATGGGCTTTTATTTGTTTCTGGTAATGACTGTGCCAATGCATTGGCAGAACATATGGCAGGTTCCGTTGAAAATTTTGCAAAGATGATGAATAAGAGGGCTAAGGAACTAGGTTTGACTAATACCAGTTTTGTCAATCCAAGTGGTTTATATCATCCTAATCAGAAATCCACTGTAAAGGACTTAGCTTTAATAATGAGAGAACTTGTAAAGTATAAAGAATATTTACAAATAGCCACAGATAACAGAGCCTATTACATTACTCCTAAAAATTGCTCTGGAGCAAAGCATCCTATATGTAATCAAAATAAAATGGTATGGAAGGGTGGAAAGTACTATTTTGATGGTATTGAAGGAGGTAAAACAGGATATACTATACAATCTAAGTTTTCTTATGTAGTTAGCGCAAAAAGAAATGGTAAAAGGCTGATAGTTGCTTTACATTCCTCAACTAATAGTCATTATACTGATGCTATAAAGCTTTTAAACTATGGATTTAGCAATTTTAAGTAGTATTTTTTAAATTGGAACTATGTTAAAGTAAAAAATTGAGATAAATGCAGATAATATATTAAATGATAAAGATTATCATTTGAAAAATTATAAAAAAAGGCTTTAGATGGCTTTGACTCAGATAAACTAATAAGGGCATAATAATTAATACTGCATAATAAAAAGCCATAGAAGGGAAGAGAACTTTGGAAGATTTAAAATCAAAGAGCCAAATAAGAAGTTCAAGAAAAAAGGAACATATACATAATTTTTTGCAGAGTGATTTTCAAAGTGATAATTATTTTAAATATATTTTTTTAGAACATAATTCTTTACCGGAAATAGATTTTAATGAGATAGATACTAGTTGTATTTTTTTAGGTAAGAAAATAAATTTTCCTGTAATGATAAATGCTATGACGGGAGGTTTTGATCAGGCTATAGAAATAAATAAAAGTTTAGCTAAAATAGCAAAGCATTTTAATATACCAATGGCGGTAGGATCTCAGGCTATAGCAGTATCAGATAGAAATTATGAAGCCTCTTTTAAGATTGTTAGAGAAGAGTTAAAAGAAGGACTAGTTATTTCAAATATAAATGCCTTCGCCTCTGTGGATCAGGTAGCTAGAGCTATTGAAATGATACAAGGAGATGCTATTCAAATTCATTTGAATCCTGCTCAAGAAATTTGTATGCCGGAGGGTGATAGAAACTTTAAAGGAGTCTTAAAAAATATTGAGAATATTGTTAAAAAAATTGATAAGCCTGTTATTGTAAAGGAAATTGGTTTTGGTATTTCTAGAGAGGTGGCTAAAAAATTGCTAGAAGTAGGGGTTAAGTACATAGATATAGGGGGACGAGGGGGCACAAATTTTATTCAAATTGAAAGTGAAAGAAATGATCAATTTCATTTTGAAGAGTTGTTTCAATGGGGAATTCCAACAGCCCTTAGTCTTTTAGAATGTAGACCTTTAAGTAGAGATCTAAAGATTATATGTACTGGAGGAATGAAAAAGCCAGAAGATATAGTAAAGGCTCTATGTGTTGGGGCGGATATGATAGGAATCAGCGGACCAATTTTAAAGTTACTGCTAGAAGGAGGCTATGAAGCTGTTGAAAATTATATGGAGAATCTTATATATAAATCAAAGGTAATTATGTTTTTGTTAGGTAAAAAGAATTTGGAGGAGTTAAAAGCGGTACCTTATAGGATTAAGGGGGAGCTTAAGGAATTGATATGAATACAGTTATTAGTAAATCAGGGATGGGGATAGCCCATAGTAAGCTGATTCTTGTGGGAGAGCATGCAGTTGTTTATGGTAAACCTGCCATAGCTATACCATTTCCTTTGAAGGTGGAAGCTATTGTTCAACAATATAATGGAAGTATTATCTTTGAATCTCAATTGTACACTGGACCCATTGAAAAAATGCCAGATAATATGGAAGGACTTTTTCAGTGTATTAAGGCAACTTTAAGCTATTTGAATAAACCGCAGAAGTACTTATATATAAAAATTAAATCCCAAATCCCATTAGGTCGTGGCTTAGGTTCTAGTGCTGCAGTGGCTGTTGCCATTGTAAGAGCTCTGTTTTCTTTCTTTGGGAAAAATCCTTCACAGGAGGAGTTGTTTAGTCTTGTCCAAATAGCTGAAAGCTGTACCCATGGAAATCCCAGTGGAATTGATATGGCAATAGTAGCAAGTGAAAATCCAATCTGGTTTCTAAGAGATAAGGAGATAGTCCATATAAAAACTACTAAACCATTATATCTAGTGGTGGGGGATACAGGACGAATTGGAGATACCCGCACCGCCGTTGAAAAAGTGAGACAGCAGTATTTGAGGGATAATGCAAGAGTCAATAAATCCTTAGATAGAATGGAAAGCATTGCTTATCAAGCTAGGGATGCTATTTTAGAAGGAAATATTAGCTTGCTAGGAAAATTATTAGATGCTAATCAAGAGGAGTTAGAAAGTCTAGGTGTTAGTGATAATGATCTGGATAGCTTGATTGATAAAGCAAGAGATTTAGGGGCACTAGGAGCTAAATTAACTGGAGGAGGACTGGGAGGTTGCATGATTGCACTGGCAGATAGCTTTGAAAAAGCTAAAGTTATTGCAGAAGATCTAAAAAACTATGGTGCAGCAAATAGCTGGTATTTTTCTACCGAGGAGGAAAGGCAATGAAGGCTACGGCAAAAGCAAATACTAACATTGCATTAATAAAATATTGGGGAAAAAGAAATGAGAATTTATTTTTGCCTATGAACAGCAGTTTATCCATTACCCTCGATAAGTTTTATACTATAACAACGGTAGAATTTCAGAAAAATCTACATAAGGATCAATTTATATTAAATAATAAGCCTGCTAGCGAAAAGGAGTCTAATAAAGTATTTACTTTTCTTGATAAGATTAGAAAAAGAGCTGGCGTTAACATCCACGCTATAGTTACTTCGGACAATAAGGTGCCAACTGCTGCTGGTTTTGCTTCTTCTGCCTCAGGCTTTGCAGCCTTAGCAGCGGCAAGTGCAAAAGCCCTTCAGCTCAATTTAGATGAAAGAGAACTATCAATACTTGCTCGTCAAGGTTCCGGGTCTGCCTGTCGTTCAATTTATGGAGGATTTGTAGAATGGCAAAAGGGAGAGAGAGAGGATGGAGAGGACTCCTTTGCACTTCAGCTTTTACCTGAAAATCAATGGAAGCTAAGTATTCTTTCTGTTATGGTAAATTCTAAAGAAAAGAAGGTATCCAGTAGGGAAGGTATGAAAAGAACAGTAGAAAGTTCTCCCTTCTATTCTGGATGGCTTCAAACCGTTGAAAGTGATTTAGAAATTGCTAAAAAAGCTATACAGGCACGAGATTTTCAGACCCTTGGTGAAGTAATAGAAGCAAATGCTTTGAAGATGCATGCTACTATGCTAGGGGCAAAACCTCCGATTTTATATTGGGAAAGTGGAACCTTAGAAGTTATAAAATATATTCATGAGCTTAGATCATTAGGAATTAAGGCTTATTTTACCATAGATGCTGGTCCCAATGTGAAGGTTCTTTGTTTGCCGGAGGATGAAGAAAAAGTTTATAAAAAACTGTTAAAATTACCTTCAGTGCAGGAGGTACTGGTTTGTTATCCAGGTACGGGGATTATTTACAGTTAAGGCGGATAAAATTATAAAGTATACTTCTAAATTATGACATATTAATTTTTCTTTAGAAGGAGTTAAGAAAATGAAAAAAATAGATAATGAACTAAAGGATATTAAAGAAGAGGATAATATGGAAAGGAATATTGAGGTATGGGAGGACTTGGTTTATATTAAAGACTTAATTTTGGCCCTTGTGATATGTAGCACAACTGCTCTAGGGGGATACTTTATTGCACCGAAAGGTCAAAGTAAACCACTATTATTTGGTATATCTGGAGCTATAATTGGTTTTGTAATTTGCGCTCTTTTAATCAAACCTAAAAGAATATTAGTAGAAGACAGTAAGGAGAGTTGACATGAGTATTGCTTTAATTTTACAAATGATTTTAGCCGCTTTTGCAGCAACTATTATATATACAATAATTGGGGCCGCACCTGGAGCAGATGAAACTGCTACTATTGCACCGGTAATCTTGGTGTTAGTTTTATCTGGAATGAATGCCATGGTGATTTTATCATTCTTTATTTCTGCTATTGTGGCCTGTAAGTTAATTGATGCGGTGCCTGTGTCTATTGCTGGAATTCCTGCAGGCGTAATGTCCACTCCAATGGTTGAGCATGCCATGTTGCTTAAAAAGAATGGCCTAACAGAAACTAGTATACGAAAAATTGCTTCTGGAGCTATTGTAGGAACCTTGGTTTCAGTACCAGTAAGTTTATTGTTGGCTAGAGTTATAGTTCCTTTTGCATCTTCTATTAAAGATTATGGAAATCTTGTTTTCTTTATTGGAGCTATAATACTAGCTCTTTTGAGTAAAAAGAGATGGGTGGCCTTAGCTTCTATTATCCCCTTTGCTTTACTGATTCAAGGCCTTAGATATTTATATTGGGGTGTTGGTGCTGTAAAAGAAGGAACCAACGTATCCACTTCCTTTTTTTTAGGAATTACTATAGGACCAGTAATACTAACCCTAGTTGAGTTACTGGATAAGGAAAAAAGAGATAAGATGCAAAAATTCGGTAAAAATAGGATTTATCTAAGAAAAGAAGATGAGTTAAAGAAGGTGCCTAATCCTTTTAAGATTTTAACAAAAAAGGAGCTTGCCTATAGCGCTTTAGCTTCACTACTTGGATCAGTAACCTTTCTCTTAAGTCCTGTTGGACTTACAACTTTTTTTGGTGAATTACTGGCTGGAAGAGTAAAGGATCCCGTTGAAAAAGCTTCTCTTGCGGTATCCTGCATGGAAGCCTTAGCCCAAGCAACCTATATTGCAGGTATATTGATTCCTCTTATTGCCTTAGGTATTCCCTTATCCCCTGTGGCAATTGGACCAGGAAACCCATTGTTTAATGCACCCCCAGTCTATACCTTAGAAGATAATATGCATCATATATTATCTAACGGGGATATTGCTTGGGCAACTCTTATTGGAGCATCCATCGCATGTATTATTACTTATTTTGTTACAGTAAAGTACTCAAAGCAAATTTGTACATTTGTGTTTAAAAGGATTCCACATGAAGCATTATTAGGGGTATTCTTCAGCTTAGTTCTTTTGCTAGCCTTTGTAGATGGAGGATGGATTAATGTAGCTGGTGTCTTTTTAATTGGCATTGTGGCTGGAACCCTTCATCGTATGGGAGTTAATTATGGGGTTCTATTTATGATTTTATATTCAGCACCTTGGATTTCTAATGTACTGGCGGGTTAATAGTTAAGGGGATGAAGAATATGGCACAGTCAATTTATTGTATAAGGGTACCGGGAAAACTTATGATTGCTGGTGAGTATGCTGTACTAGATCCTAATTATAAGTGTATGGTAGTGGCGGTAGATAGATATATCACAGCCCAAATAAATTTTAATAAGGAAAATAGATTATTCTTGCCTCAATTAGGATTAGAGAATATTTTATGGCAGATAAAAGATGGTCAAGTTGAATTTAGCGTATCAGATCCACAGTTGAACTTTATTGAAAATTCAATTTCTGTAGTTAGCCAATATCTAAAGGAAAAATACATAGAGCTAAGACCTTTTCATTTAAAGATTGAAAGCCAGTTAAGCAATAATGAAAGTGGCAAAAAGTATGGTCTTGGCTCCAGTGCTGCTATAGTAGTGGCAGTGATTTCTGCCATTTTAAGTTTACATAGCAATAAAAGGTACGACCTTGATGAGATTTTTAAACTTTCAGTTATTGCCCATTTAAAAGCTCAAGGAAGTGGATCCGGAGCAGATATTGCTGCTGCGGTATATGGAGGATGGCTTCAATATTCAACCTTTAATGCAGGATGGATACTAGAGCAATTAGAGCAGGGAGCAAAAATTAGTGATTTGACAAATAAACCTTGGCCAAGTTTGATTATTGAAAAATTAACTCCACCAAGGGGCCTTCGACTAGTAGTTGGGTGGACAAAAGAAGAGGCATCCACAAAGATTATGATTGAGAAGATATTCAATTTTCGTAAAAGAGATCCTCATTCTTACAATGAATTTTTAAGGAATAGTCTTTTTTCTGTAGAAGCTTTGATTGAAAGTTTTAAGAGAGATAAGCTTGAAGAAGCAATGAATAGTCTGGCATTAAACCGCAAAGCTTTATTAAAACTTGGAGAAAGTGCTGGAGTTCAAATTGAAACGGAAAAACTAAAAAAGTTATGTTCTATTGCAGATGCCTTTGGCAGTGGTAAGCCATCAGGAGCAGGTGGAGGAGATTGCGGAATTGCTTTTATAAAAAATGAGATGCAAATAGAGAATTTGTATAGGGCTTGGATGGCAAACGATATTATTCCTTTGAAATTAAAAGTATCAAAGCAGGGAGTTACCATAGAGGAAATATGTGAAGATTAGTAAGCTTATATTATTAAACTATCTAATTTAATTAAAATTATTTAATAGTAATGGCCCAAATTGAAGATACTAATAAGTAAAAGGAGGGATTAAAATGGCCAAAAATAAGACTAAAGAAAAACATATGGCAACACCTATAGAAAGACATGAAACTGCAGCTTGGGATAATGCAGTAGAAACTAAACCAGTATCACAGGTTATGATTCCTGGCGAAGAAGATGTTAGAGATGCCAAAGATTATGTAGATGCTAATCAAAAGTAGATATAGGATAATTATTAAATTAATATTTAGTAAAGGAGATTAAACCTATTAATAAAGGTGATCTCCTTTTTCTGTTTTTAAAAAGTTATGATATAAAAAATAAGCCGAAGGACTTTTTTCGACTTTTACATAGAAATAGCAAGTATTAAAAGCTTTAGACTAAGTTTTTGCTATATAAAGGTTAGATTATTGTAGAAAAGTTTTTTAGTATAAAGAATTTTGCGTAAGAGTTGGAGGAGGTAGTTAAGTTACTTAACTACCTCCGATAATTCTAATGAAAAAGGTATTTTTACTGATAATTCATTTCCGCTAATCTCTTATAGTATTCATATCTTTCCTTTGCATATTTTTCCGATAGGTCATACAAGGCATCTGCTCTTTCTGGGAAGGTAGTCTTTAAGGATGCATATCTAATTTCTCCAAGTAAGAAGTCCTTGTATGGCTTAGTTGGTGGTTTGGAGTCTAAGGAGAATGGATTCTTGCCTTCAGCAGCAAGTAATGGATTATACCTATATAGATGCCAATATCCAGACTCTACAGCCTTCTTTTCTTCAGCTATGCTTGTGCCCATACCAGTCTTAATTCCATGGCTAATACATGGTGCATAGGCGATTATTAATGAAGGACCAGGATAAGCTTCTGCTTCTACTATTGTTTTTATAGCATGATTCATGTTTGCACCCATAGCTATTTGAGCTACATATACATAGCCATAGGTCATAGCCATAGCGCCAAGATCCTTTTTCTTAATTCTCTTACCACCGGAAGCAAACTTAGCAACGGCAGCAGTTGGTGAAGATTTTGAAGATTGACCACCGGTATTGGAGTATATTTCTGTATCCATAACAAAAATATTAACATTTTCACCCATAGCTAATACTTGATCTAGGCCACCATAACCAATATCGTAAGCCCAACCATCGCCACCTATTAGCCAATGAGATTTTTTAATGAGATAATCTTTCTTTTCCATAATCTCTTTTAGCATAGGATCTTTTTCATAGTCAATCTTCTTCATAGCTTCAAGTATTTTTTCTGTACCTTCTTTTGAGGCTTTAGCATCATCAAAGCCATCTATCCATATATTGAATGCATCTCTAAGGTCATCAGGAATATCACCGTTTATTAGTAAGGATTTAATTAAATCAGCTAATCTTTCTCTTATTTGCTTTACAGCTAAGAACATTCCAAAGCCATATTCTGCATTATCTTCAAATAGGGAGTTACCCCAAGCAGGTCCTTTTCCTTTTGCATTCTTAGTATAGGCTATAGAAGGTGCGCTAGCTCCCCAAATAGTTGAACAACCGGTAGCATTAGCTATAATCATTCTATCTCCAAAGAGCTGAGTTAGCAATCTAATATATGGAGTTTCACCACATCCAGGACAAGCGCCGTTGAATTCCATTAAAGGTCGAACAAATTGGCTGCCCTTTAATGTAGTTGGATCCATTAAATTATCTTTAGCAGTTACTGTTAAGCTATATTCCCAGTTCTCAGCTTGAGCTTCAATTTGTTGATCTGCTGGCTTCATAATTAATGCTTTACCAGGAGCTGGGCATACATCTGCGCAGTTTCCACAACCAGTACAGTCTAATGGGCTTATTTGAATGCGGAAACCAAGGCCTTCTAAGCCCTTTCCAACTGCAGGCTTAGAGGTAAAGCTTTCTGGAGCTTTTGCTTGCTCATCTTCATTTAACAATAAGGAACGAATAACAGCATGAGGGCAAACAAATGAACATTGGTTACACTGTATACATTTTTCAATTTGCCATTCTGGTATCATAATAGCTATACCGCGTTTTTCGTAAGCAGTGGTTCCCACAGGGAAGGTACCATCTTCCATACCTTTGAAAGCGCTAACAGGAAGTTCATCGCCTTCGTTTCTAGCCATTGGCCTTTGAATATTTTTAACGAAATCTGGTTCATCTTTTTCCGGTTGAGGATCGTCTTTAGCATTTTTCCATGAATCTGGAACATTAACCTTATGCAAGGCTTCAACACCACGATCAATGGCGGCCTTATTCATATCAACAATATTTTGTCCTTTTCTACCGTAGGTTTTTTCTACAGATTCCTTTAAGTATTTAACAGCTTCATCTACTGGGATTACATTAGCTAATTTGAAGAAGGCTGACTGCATTATCATATTGATTCTACCGCCAAGGCCTATTTCACGAGCTATGCTTACAGCATCAATTGTATAGAAATTAATGTTATTTTCAGCTATATACCTCTTAAAGGATGCTGGAAGTTTACTATCTAATTCTTCCTCCTTCCAAGGACAGTTCAATACGAAGGTTCCGCCCTTCTTTAGTCCCTTTAGCAAATCAAAATGATAAACATAGGATCTGTTGTGGCAAGCTACATAATCAGCGTTATATACCAAGTAAGGTGATCTAATTGGTTGTTTACCAAATCTTAAATGGGAAACGGTGCTACCACCAGATTTTTTGCTGTCATAGGAGAAATACGCTTGAACATATAGATCAGTATTATCACCTATAATTTTAATTGCTGATTTATTAGCTCCAACAGTACCGTCAGAACCTAATCCCCAGAATTTACAGCTTATAGTACCAGGAGGAGTAGTATCTACTATTTCACTTTCTGGTAGTGATGTATGAGTAACATCATCTACGATTCCTATGGTAAATCTATTTTTTGGATTATCGCTCTTTAAGTTTTCAAATACTGCTAAAATTTGAGAAGGAGTAGTATCTTTAGAAGCTAATCCGTATCTACCTCCTACAATTACTGGCTTCATATCGCAGTTGTAGAACAAATTTAATACATCCAAATATAAAGGTTCGCCAAGAGAGCCTGGTTCCTTTGTTCTGTCTAATACTGCAATTTTCTTAACGGTCTTTGGCAATACCTTAAAGAAGTAATCAGCACAGAAAGGTCTATAAAGATGTACTTTTAATATACCAACTTTTTCGCCCTTACCCATTAAGTAATCTACCACTTCATGTGCAGTATCGCAAACAGAACCCATAGCTACAATGATATTTTCTGCTTCTGGATCTCCATAATAATCGAAGGGGTGATATGATCTTCCTGTTATTTTTTCTATTTCTCTCATGTAATGTTCTACGATGTCAGGCACAGCATTGTAGAATGGATTTGCAGCCTCTCTCATTTGGAAGTAAATATCCGGATTTTGAGCGGTGCCTCTCACCGTTGGACGTTCAGGATTTAAGGATCTGTTTCTAAAAGCTTTTATAGCTTCATAGTCAACAAGTTTTGCCACGTCAGCGTAGTCAATAACCTCAATTTTTTGAATTTCATGGGAGGTTCTGAAACCATCAAAAAAGTGAATAAAAGGTAAACTAGCTTTTATGGCAGATAGGTGAGCAACGTGTCCTAAATCCATAGCTTCTTGTACATTAGAAGAACATAGCATTACTACACCAGTCTGTCTTGCTGCCATAACATCTTGATGGTCACCAAAAATTGAAAGAGCGTGAGTGGCTATAGCTCTTGCACTAACATGCAAAACACCAGGCAATAGCTCTCCAGCCATTTTATATAGGTTTGGAATCATTAGTAATAAACCTTGAGATGCGGTGTATGTAGTTGTTAATGCACCGGCAGCTAGAGAACCATGCATAGATCCTGCAGCTCCAGCTTCTGACTGCATTTCTACTACCTTCACCGTTTGACCAAATATATTTTTCTTCCCATGGGAAGCCCATTCGTCTACTGTTTCAGCCATAGGAGTGGATGGTGTTATAGGGTAAATAGCGGCAACTTCAGTGTATGCATAGGAAGCGTCTGCAGCAGCCATGTTACCATCCATGCTCTTCATCACTTTAGCCATATATAATATCCTCCTTAAAGATTAGAATGTTTTCCTTATCTATTATTTACATTTGAAACAGTATAAATACATAGATTATTTCATTTCATATTTTTAATTATTTTAGTTCTTTTACTGTGTAATAATTAGGAGATTCATAGCTAAATGCAAGTTCTGAAGAAACTGCTTTTATATAGGACATAGTGCCTTCACCTACAATTGCTGAGAATTTTTCCATATCCTTAGAAGGAACTACTTTATATATGGTTTTTCCATTATCTTTATATCTTAATCTATATACTGGCATAGTTTCTGTAGATTTAAGTCTGGTAATATTATTTGCTTTTTCTAGTTTAATAAGCTGCATAGATCCAATATCTGTATATTTGTCGTTTTGATTTGAAATGAAATTACCAAGGGAATAATTAACTAAAACCTCTCTTTCTCCAACCTTTAACATTTCAGTTTTTCTAGCTACATGAGGATGGCTGCACAGTATAGCATAAGCACCTAGATCTGCCACATAATTTACTAGTTTCTGCTGAAAATTCTCTACCTTTCTCACATATTCTGTACCTATGTGAAGAAAAACTATTAGATAATCACATTTTGGTTTTACATATGTTATATCAGTTTTAATTTTATCCTCATCTATGTAGTTTATTCTGTCTTCATATTGAATTCCCATATTAGTACCATAGGTATAGGAGAGCATGGCCACTTTTATTCCATTTTTCTCAAGGATTACAAATTTATCCTCATTTGGTTCTCCTGAGCCTAAAAGTTCAAAACCATATTTCTTTATGTAGTTATTAGTGCTAACAAGCCCTTCTAAGCCAGTATCTAGAGAATGATTATGATCATTTAAAAGAACATCAAATCCTGTATCCTTTAGAGCTTCTAAGGACTGTTCAGGTGTGTTAAAGCAAGGATAACCGGAATATTTCTTTTTAGGATTTACTGTAGTTTCAAAGTTTGCTATAGCTATATCATTTGATTCTATGTAAGGTTTAACCTCTGAAAACATTGGTTTAAAATTATATGTACCATTTTCTTGAGCGGATCTAACCTGTGGCATATGAAATAGTATGTCACCAGCAGCTATAATACTTAATTCTCTAGTGGGAGATTCCTGTATATTTCCATAGACAGGTAAGGTGGTCGATAATTCTAAATTTGAACTTATAGCTTGTCTGCTATTTTTCTTCTGTACTTGTACAGTAATAAACTTGCTAAGATAAAATGAAATAGCTGCTAAAATTATGCTACATATTAATATCTTGTAATGCTTCTTCATAAACTATCCTCCTAAAAGTTAAAATATAACATATATGTATTATAATAACATAAAATGCTTACATATATAAGATTTTTATTTTAGAAATTAAAAAAGAGGAATTAATTAATTTTAATTGATTATCTTTATTTTACTTCTACCTTCTTATAGTAGTTATCATCTTCATGTAAGTTGTGTTAGCCTTTAATAAGTGCTAAAATATTAAAATATGTAAAGCTTAAACTAAAATACATATGAGGAGATAGATTTAAAATGAAACTTTTAAGACAATTTTGTTTTGTATTGGCTTTAGGTTTATTAGGAGATTTGATTAAAAAAATGCTAAATCTTCCTTTACCCGGTAGTGTTATTGGTATGATATTATTATTTTTATTGCTGTATTTTAAAGTTGTTAAAGTGGAAAATTTAAAAGAGATAAGTAACTTTTTACTGGATCATCTAGCCTTCTTTTTTATTCCAGCTGGAGTGGGCTTGATGGCATATATAGGAATTCTTAAAGATAATTGGTTAGAGATAGGTGGTATATCTTTGATTACTACTGTTTTAGTTTTTTTAGTTACAGGGTCTACAATACAGTTTTTAAGAAAGAGGTGGATTAAATGATAGATTTACTACAAACACCAGTATTTGGTATTATTATTTCAATTGTAGCATACGAAATTGGATTATCAATATACAGAAAGACTAAATTACCTATATTTAATCCTCTTTTAATTGCAATCATTATTGTTATAGGATTTTTATTGGCCTTTGATATAGATCTAGAAACTTATAATTTAGGAGGAGATTTTATATCAGTATTTTTAACTCCAGCCACAGTTATATTGGCGGTTCCATTATATAATAAGTTAGAGATTTTGAAAAAAAGCTACAAAGAAATTCTTATAGGGATAGCTTTAGGTTCCACAGCTTCTGTCATAAGTGTTCTTTTATTAGCAAAGCTTTTTAATGTGAATGAAAGCCTTCTTCTTTCTTTAATACCAAAGTCTATCACTACGCCGGTAGGGGTGGAAGTGTCCAAACAGTTGGGAGGGATACCTTCTATAACAGTAGCAGCAATAATAATAACAGGCATTTTAGGAGCGGTGTTAGGACCAAGCTTATGTAGGTTATTTAAAATTAAGGACAAGCTAGCTATAGGTATAGCTATGGGCACATCATCACACGCTGTGGGAACAACAAAAGCCATCGAAATGGGAGAGATAGAAGGAGCTATGAGTGGATTGGCTATTGGTGTTGCAGCTTTGATTACTGTGCTCGTTGCACCTATTATAGTTAAGATATTATTATAAAGTTTTATATTTAAGAATTTAGGAATAGAGATAGAAAAAAGGAAACTATTGAAACAAGTAATTTGTTCAATAGTTTCTTTTTTTGTAGGCTTAAGAAATTTTTAAGAATTTATCTAGGATTTTTGTAAGTTTTATCTTTTAAAATCTAAATTGTGGCTAAGGAAAGGTGGGAGGAAAGATGGTATAATATATAGGAAAGGTGGGAGTTAAATGTTAACATATAATATACTAGTTGTAGATGATGATGATGAAATAAGAGATGCTATAGAAATATACTTGAAAAATGAAGGTATGAATATATTTAAGGCTAAGGACGGAATAGAAGCCTTGATGGTATTGGAAGAAGAGGATATCCATCTTATAGTACTAGATATTATGATGCCAAGAATGGATGGGATAAAAGCTACATTTAAAATTAGAGAAAAGAGAAATATTCCAATAATAATGCTTTCTGCTAAGTCTGAGGATACAGATAAAATTTTAGGCCTTAATATAGGTGCAGATGATTATATTACGAAACCTTTTAATCCTTTAGAGTTAGTAGCAAGGGTTAAATCTCAATTAAGAAGGTATGTAAATTTAGGGGTATATAAGCAGAGTACCGATGAACTTGTAGTTAGGGGATTAGTGCTAAATAAAGCTACAAAGGTAGTTACTGTAGACGGAGAGGAAGTTAAATTGACTCCTATAGAATTCGGTATTCTAGAGCTTTTAATGGAGAATTTAGGGAGAGTTTTTTCTATAGATGAAATATATGAACGGGTTTGGAAGGAGCCTTGTTATAATGCAGATAATACGGTAGCAGTGCATATAAGAAGGATAAGAGAGAAAATAGAAATCAATCCAAAGGATCCTAGATATCTTAAGGTGGTGTGGGGAATTGGGTACAAAATCGAAAAATAGCTTTATCTATTCAATAATTTTCACTTTGGCAGTTTTGCTTTTAGGCTATTCAACTTTGACAACAATAGTATATTGCTATTACTATGATGAACTTAGTGTAAAATCCTACTTTAAAACTAATGAATTTCTAACACGATTGGAATCTAGTATATACGATTTACAAGAATATTATGTAACATATTCTAATTATGATAAGAAAAGTTTAGATGAGAAAATAACAAAAGAGGAATTAGAGCAAGCTATTGAAGATCATAATAGAGAAGTAGAAGAGTCAATTGAGAGTATTAAAAATCACTATAAATACGAAATTTATAATTCTACTGCTGAAGAAAGACAGAATTATATTTATCAAAGAGATGAAGCAATAAAAAATTATGAAAAAGATAATAGGATGTCTGAAGAAGAAATAAAAGCAAAATTGATAAATAGAAAGAATCAGATTTATGAACAATTAAAACATAATGTGAACCAGTGGAAAAGTTTAAAATATTATTTGATAAACAAGACAAATGGAGAGATATATACTAATTTATCTAATAATGTGGATATTAATGAATACTTGAAGAAAGAAATGATATATTGTGATAAGTATCCAAAGCAAGAATTAACTATGTCCTATATAGAAGACAATATTAGCAGGGGATTAGCTAGTATGAATTTAGAAGGATACTTCTTTATACCAAAGGAAGGAACTGGATATAGTGAATTTTATATTTCAGATCTACAATTTACCAATAGAAATAAAAGGATAATTACAGAGGTTAAATTAGGAGCAGTAGCTTTTCTAATGTCTATTATTCTCTTTATTATAGTAAGTAGAAGGAATAAAGAGGAAAAAACAATTTTAAGTAGTTTAACCCATTCCTACGTAAGGATACCTATGGAAATAAGATTAGTATTACTTGGAATAGCAGCCTTTATTTTTGCTGTACTTCTAGAAAGTATCAGGGAAATCCACACTGTGCCATACTGGATTTATATAATATATTGCATATTTTGGTCTCTATTTCAGTTCTATATACTTTTGCATGTAAGGGGGATTTACCACTTATTCGTTAATTCTGAATTTCTTAAGTCCCAGTGGAGAGAAACTCTAGTATGTAGATTTTTTAGATTGATATTTGATATTTTAAGTCATATGAAGATTTTGTATAAGTTAACTATTGTACTAATATCATCTATGTTCTTTTCTATTGCTATGATTTTGATAATAAAAGGATATGATAGTGTTTTCACAGTATTTAGCTTTTTGTATATTGTTGCTTATTTATGTTTAGTTTATTTATTTGTCTATAAAAGGGCCATGTACTTTAACGATGTAGTTAAAGGAGCTAATAGTATAGCAGCAGGTAATTTTGATTTGGTTATTGAGGAGAAGGGGAAAGATCAAATTAGGGTGTTAGCACAGAATTTTAATAATATAAAAAATGGTTATAAGGCTGCTATGGAAAAGCAAATAAAAAGTGAGAGATTAAAAACAGAGTTAATTACCAATGTTTCTCATGATTTAAAAACACCTTTAACCTCCATAATCAATTATGTGGATTTATTAAAGAATAAGGAGCTATCGGAGGAAGAAAAAGATTCCTACATAGAAATACTAGATAGAAAGGCTCAAAGATTAAAGATATTAATAGAGGACCTTTTTGAAGCATCAAAAATGTCCTCTGGTGCAATAGAATTAGAAAGAGAGCAAGTGGATATAGCAGCTATATTGAGGCAAACCCTTGGTGAGCTTGATGAGAAAATTAATAAATCAGCCCTTACTTTTAGAACTAATATACCAAGCGATAAAATATATTTGTATTTAGATGGTAAGAAAACTTGGAGAGTTTTTGAAAATTTAATTAATAATGCTTTAAAGTATTCTCAGCCTAATACAAGGGTTTATATTGATTTAATAGAGAGTGAATCTAGCGTTATATTTACTATAAAAAATATATCAAACTATGAAATGGATTTTGATCCAGAAGAAATTTTTGAACGATTTAAGAGGGGAGATAAATCTAGAAATACAGAAGGTTCTGGTTTAGGTTTAGCTATTGCAAGAAGTATAGTGGAACTGCAGGGGGGAAAGATGCATATAGAAATTGATGGAGACCTGTTTAAAGTAATAGTTGAATTTAAAAAGACAGAACTACTATCTTCATAAAGTAGCTTATAAAAAGCTACTTTTTTCATGTGAAAAACTAAAGAGGGGATTAATCAGTTATAGTTGGATTTCCCAGGAAATAGAAAATTATAGAAGAATTAAGGAAACTTCTAACTTAAAATAATATATAGAAATTTACTAAGGACAAATCTTTATAAAGGTGTTATAATACAAAAGATAAACTATATGAAAAGAAAGGCTTATAGAGCTTTTATTGTATATAAGGAGGAACGTTATGAGTGGTATTGCAGGAAATGGATGCGAAATATTAGTACCTTTCAACGAGAGGAAACCCCTTGAGGAAATTGAAAAAAGTATAACTACAACTTATAGAAGCAAAATTTGGTCAAAATTTATAAAAGCAATTAAGAAGTATAATCTAGTAGAAGAGGGAGATAAGATTGCCGTTGCTGTGTCCGGAGGTAAGGATAGTATGCTGATGGCAAAGTTATTTCAATTATTGCAAAAAACTAGACAGATCAAATTTGAACTAGAGTTTTTGGTGGCAGATCCAGGATATCATCCTGATATAAAAAAACTAATGTTAGATAATTGTGAATATCTAGGTATTCCTATAAAGGTATTTGATTCTGGAATATTTGAAGTAGTGGATAGAATAGCTAAGGATTATCCTTGTTATATGTGTGCAAGAATGAGAAGAGGAGCTCTATATTCAAAGGCTCAGGAGCTTGGATGCAATAAGCTGGCTTTAGGGCATCACTACAATGATGTAATAGAAACTACTATGTTAAATGTACTATATTCTGGTAACTTTAAAACTATGCTTCCTAAACTAAAGGCTACTAATTTTGAAAACATGGAGCTTATTCGACCACTATACTTTATCGAAGAACAACATATTGAGAGATTCACACAAAGCAGTGGTATTTGGCCTTTAAACTGTGCTTGTATGGTAGCGGCTAAAAGAATAGGTAATAAACGATATGAAATTAAAGAAATGATAAAGGAATTTAAAAAGAAATTCCCAGATGTAGAAAAATCTATATTTAAGGCTGCTGAGAACGTAAATATGGATGCCATTTTAGGATGGCAGAAAAATGGAGAGAAATATTCTTATTTAGATTTTTATGATGAAGATTAATTAAAAATAGTAAAAAGAGGATAATTATTTATAAAAAAGTCATATTTTCATGTGCAAAAACCAGCTTTTGCTGGTTTTTTGTGTTTTTTATATTAAAATAGCATAATTGAATTTTTATTATCATATTATTATTATCAGCATTGTAAAAGGTGGTTTGCTATGAAAATCATAATAACAAAGGAACGAGGACTTAGTATTGCTGTTATATGGATATTAAGCGTTATATTATTAGGAGCAGCCTATGGTGTAGATGGTTTTCAGTATGCTATTAGAGCATGTTTATTAATGATTCCCTTTTCCGTTGTTATTACAATTATAATTGTTTTACCTATAAATGATTTTGTTAAAAGTGTTTTAGTTCCACTGTTAATAGCCTTAGGACCACTAACTTTCTCAATCCTATATGGTGGAATAGAAAGAATGTTTAATATTTATATTTTTGCTTTTTGCATAGCAGCTATATATTTTAATAAGAAAGTTCTATTAACCTTTTCTGCTTTGTTTTTAACAATATTGACAATAGTTTATATAGTTTCGCCAACTTCCGTAATGGGGAATGATACTAATGTTGGTGGATTTATTTCTCGTATAGGTGTTTTGATTTGTGTTGTTATAATTTTATACTTTTTAACTATTTGGGGAAGTGAATTAATAATAAAGGCTCAAAAAGAAGAAGCTATGGCAAAAGAATCCTTAAGTAAGATAAATAAGGCTGTTATAAAATTAGAAGAAAGCACTAAGTTATTAATTGAAAATGTTAATGATAGTACGGATCTTATAGATGAGATAAAAGAAGGTATTGGAATGGTTGGGCAGTCAATGAGAGACATGTCTAGAGCTGTAGAGGAAACAGCGGTATCTATCAATAATGCTAATAATGCCATGCTTGTATCTACTAAACAAATAGATGAAACCTATGAATTGTCCAAGGATATAGAAAACTCCTTTAAAGGATCTGCTGTTGCTGTTTTCCAAGGAACAAAGGAAGTTAAAGAAATGTCTAAGCAGATGCAGATTATTAGTGATGCTATCAATACTTCTGTTGAGACAGTATCTAACTTAAAGAATAATATGAATAGTATTCAGCAAGCTTTATTAGCAATAAGTCAAATAGCAGATCAGACAAACCTGCTAGCATTAAATACCGCCATAGAAGCTGCTCGAGCCGGAGAGTATGGTAAGGGTTTTGCTGTGGTAGCAGAAGAAGTAAGAAAGTTAGCAGAAGAAAGTGCACATGCTGCTGATGAGATAAAAAAAATCACCCTATTAGTTACTGAATCTACAGAAAGTGCCTTACAGGATGTTGTTAAAGGTAGAGATGCAGTTTTAATAGGAAATAAAAAAGTAGATAAAATACTGGAATTATTTCAAGATGTAAAAAAATCGGTAGAGCTAGTAGATGAAAAATTAAGTAAGGAATATGAAATGATAGATGGTCTACTTAAACAAATTAATAAAACTCAAGCTCAGCTAGAAACTATAGCAGCAGTATCGGAGCAAAATACTGCTACTACTGAAGAAATATTGGCATTAACGGAAACTCAGGAGCAGGCTGTTAGAGACATTTATGAAAAAATTATAAATATAAAGAAATGAGGAGAAAATATAAAAAAGATCCACTAATAATTAAGATAGTTCATGGAAAAACTTAAAGCATCCATGAACTTTAATTTTTTGAATAATAATTTTTTGATTAATTATGAAAGAGTAAGGTACATAATATGTATAAGATTTTTGGAGATAATAATTATTGACAAACAATGTAAACAGGGATAAAATATAAGCATAAATCAGAGTAAAATGCTCGGAATTAATTTTCTTAAGAGGTGAAATTGAATGGCGGATATATTATTGGAAGTTAGAGATATACATGCTGAAGTTGAAGGAAAGGAAATATTAAAAGGATTAAATTTAGAAATAAAAAAAGGTGAGGTTCATGTTATTATGGGACCTAATGGAGCTGGTAAATCCACATTGGTTAATATAATAATGGGTCATCCAAAGTATGATGTGACAAAGGGATCTATAATATTTGAAGGTGAGGATATTACTGAATTAAAAACTGAGGAAAGAGCCAAAAAGGGAATATTTTTATCCTTCCAAGCACCAGAGGAAGTGCCAGGAATAACTGTAGAAAGCTTTTTAAGAGCTTCTAAGAGCGCAATTACAGGTAAGCCTCTAAAGGTTATGGCTTTTAAAAAAGAACTTAAAGAAAAAATGGCTCTGTTGAAGATAGATGAAAGCTATGCTGGAAGATATCTTAATGTGGGATTTTCTGGTGGAGAAAAGAAGAAGAATGAAATACTTCAAATGATGATGTTAAATCCTAAGTTAGCTATATTAGATGAAACAGATTCTGGACTAGATGTTGATGCTGTTAAGATTGTGTCTAACGGTGTAAAGCAATTTAAGAATGAAGATAATGCCATATTAATAATTACTCATAATAGCAAAATATTAGAGTCCTTAGATGTGGATTATGTTCATGTAATACAGGATGGTAAGGTTGTAAAGGTAGGCGATGCTAACCTAGTAAATGAAATCAATGAAAAGGGCTTTGAAAATATAGCTTCAGTTTAATCTATGAGGTGATAATATGGAAAAAAGAAAAACTTATGTAGATGACTTAGATAGAGGACTTTACGATATAAGAAATGAAGATAGATACAGTTATAAGGTGTCCAGCGGATTGACTCCAGAAATCGTGGAGGCAATATCTAGGGAGAAAAATGAACCTCAATGGATGAGAGATTTTAGATTAAAGTCTTTGGATATATACAATAAAATAAAAATGCCAACTTGGGGACCTTCCTTAGAAGAATTGGATATGGATAACATAGTAACCTATGTTAAACCGGATACTAGCTTAAAGGGGAGCTGGGAGGAAGTTCCAGAGGATATTAAAAACACCTTTGAAAGATTGGGTATTCCTCAAGCGGAAAGAGAATCTTTGGCAGGGGTAGGTGCTCAGTACGATTCCGAAGTGGTTTATCATAGCATAAGAGAAGAGTTAGTGCAGCAGGGTGTTATATATACGGACATGGAAACTGCCATCAGAGACTATGAAGATATAGTTAAAGAATACTTTATGAAGTTGGTTCCACCAAGTGATCATAAATTTGTGGCCTTGCATGGTGCTGTTTGGTCAGGTGGTTCTTTTGTGTATGTCCCAGAGGGAGTAAAGGTAGAAATACCACTTCAATCATACTTTAGACTTAATTCTCCTGGAGCTGGTCAGTTTGAACATACACTTATAATAGTAGAAAAAGGTGCTTACCTTCACTTTATAGAAGGATGTTCAGCTCCTAAATATAATGTAACAAATTTACATGCTGGTTGCGTTGAATTGTTCGTGAAAGAGGATGCATATTTAAGATATTCTACTATAGAAAACTGGTCTAAAAATATGATGAATTTAAATACCAAGAGGGCAGTGGTTGATAAAAATGGTACTATTGAATGGGTATCTGGATCCTTTGGATCTAAGGTTTCTATGCTATATCCTATGAGTATATTGAGAGGAGAAGGAGCAAGGGCTGAATTTACAGGTGTTACTTTTGCTGCAAAGGGTCAAATATTAGATACAGGCGCTAAGGTTGTTCATGCGGCACCATATACTTCTTCTAATATAAATTCTAAGTCTATTTCAAAGGGCGGCGGCGAAGCGGTTTACAGAGGAGCTATAAAGGTAGCAGCCAATGCACACCATTGCAAATCTACTGTATCTTGTGAATCATTGATGTTGGACGATATATCACGTTCAGATACATTACCGGTATTGGATATCTTAAATGATGAAGTGGATATTGGTCATGAAGCTAAGATAGGTAGAATTAGTGAAGAGGCTATCTATTATTTAATGACTAGAGGCATCAGCGAGGAGGAAGCAAAAGCAATGATAGTAAGAGGCTTTGTAGAACCTATTGCTAAGGAGCTTCCTTTAGAATATGCAGTAGAAATGAATAATTTAATTAAGCTTGAAATGGAAGGCAGTATAGGATAGGTGGTGATCAAATGAGTGAAATTCTAAATAATTTAAATAATATTCCGGTTAGGACATGGAGATGGTTAGGAGTAAATGAGACCAATATAAAGGATAAGATGCCGGAAATAAAGGATTATAATTTAAATCCCTTGATAGAAAATAATGGAGAAGGCTATAAAGTATTTGATATAAAGAAAAATAATAGCAGTATAAGGTTTTTTGATAATAAGAGAGATATAGGTATAGCAGATCCATTGACTGATCTAGTTACTAAGAATTTTAATTCTGGTTATCTTATAGAAGTGGATGAAAATAAAAAAGTACAAGAACCAATACTTATTGATTATAAAATGGATACAAACAATTCTGTATTAGTTGATAATAATTTTATAATTGCAGGGGAAAATAGTGAGATAACTGTAGTAATAAAGTACTCATCAAATAAAGGAGATGAAGCTTTCCATAGTGGCTTGACTAAGTTATATGCTAAAAAGGGCGCCGTTATTAATTTAGTTAAAGTTCAGCTTATGGAAGATGACGGAATTCATTTAGATGCTATAGCAGCAGCTACTGAGGAAGAGGCAGAGATTAACTGCGTTCTTATTGAATTAGGAGCAAAAAGTACTGTTACTAGCTGTAAAAACGATCTCCTTAGCAAAAATAGTAAAGCTAATATATATTCTATTTATTTAGGTGACAAGGATAGAAGTATAGATATAAATTATGTAATCAATCATTATGGCAGAAAATCTGAAAGTAATATTAAAACTAATGGTGCTTTAATGGATAAAAGTAGTAAGATTTTTAGAGGAACCATTGATTTTAAAAGAGGTTCTAAGGAATCTAAAGGAATGGAAGAAGAATATGCTGTATTATTAAGCAGTGGTATAAGGAATAGATCCGTGCCTTTACTACTTTGTGCTGAGGATGACGTACAAGGACAGCATGCGGCTAGCACCGGAAAGATTGATGAGAACAAACTTTTCTATCTTATGAGCAGAGGCTTTTCTGAGCTTGAGGCTAAAAAGCTCATAATTGAGTCTTCCTTTAACCCAATAACAGAAAAAGTTCCTATAGAAGAATTAAGGGAAGAAATCTCTGAATATATTAGGAGGAGAATGCTTAATGTCTAGTAATTATCTTTTAGACTTTCCAGTGCTTAATCAAAAAGTAAATGGAAAGAAGTTAGTATATTTAGATAATGCAGCCACAACTCATAAGCCTTTGAGTGTTATTAAAGCAGTAGATGAATATTATAATTTATATAATGCCAATCCTCATAGGGGAGCTTATTATCTTAGTGTAAAATCTACTGAATTATATGAACAAGCTAGAGAAGTGGTAAAAGACTTTATTGGAGCTAAAGAATCAAGTGAAATAATTTTTACAAAGGGAGCTACAGAATCCTTTAATTTACTAGCTTACAGCTATGGTATGCACTTCTTAAAAGAAGGAGACGAAATAGTAATATCTATAGCAGAACATCATAGTAACCTAGTACCTTGGCAGATAGTAGCTAAGGCTAAGGGGGCTATCCTAAAGTATATGTATATCAATGAAGAAGGAGTTATTCCTGAGGAAGAAATTGAAAGTAAGATTGGAGAAAGGACAAAAATTGTATCTGTTACTCATGTTTCTAACGTGTTAGGTACAATTAATCCTATTGAAGCTATAATAAAAAGAGCTCATGAAGTAGGAGCTGTTGCCATAATTGACGGATCTCAAAGTGTTCCTCATATGAAAGTAAATGTTTCAGAGTTAGATGCGGATTTCTTAGTTTTTTCTGGACATAAGATGTTGGCACCTATGGGTATAGGGGTACTTTATGGTAAGAAGGAATTGTTAGAAGCCATGCCTCCTTTTTTATATGGAGGAGATATGATTGAATATGTAACGGAACAGGAATCAGAATTTGCTCCCCTGCCTCAAAAATTTGAAGGCGGAACTCAAAATGTAGCAGGTGCTATAGGGCTAAGTGAAGCTATTAATTATATAAATAAAGTTGGTATGAATAATATTAAAGCTACAGAAAAGGCACTAACAAGCTATGCGCTTATGAAAATGTCAGAAATTCCTTATATAACTATATATGGAACAGAGGATATAAATAAAAAATCCTCTGTTATATCCTTTAATATACAGGAGGTACATCCTCATGATGTGGCATCTATACTAGATGCAGACGGAGTTTCAATAAGAGCTGGTCATCATTGTGCCCATCCACTTATGCGATATTTAGGAGCTAATGCTACTTGTAGAGTAAGTTTCTATTTATATAACACAATACAGGATGTAGACATATTTATTGATAGTATAAAAGCCGTTAGGAAGTGGTTAGGATATGGATCTTAGTTCAATTTATACAGAATTAATAATGGAACACAATTCATCAAATCATAATAAAAAGCATCTAGACTCACCGGATGTGGTGCTTAAAGGAAGAAACCCCAGTTGCGGTGATGAAATTCAATTAGAATTAAAGCTAAAAGAAGGAGTTATAGATGATGCCTCCTTTACAGGAGTAGGTTGTGCTATTTCGCAGGCCTCTACCTCTATGATGATCGATTTAATAAAGGGTAAAAGTGTAGATGAAGCTAAAAGATTAATGAATCTATTTCTCGGTATGATAAAAAGAGAGATAACTGACGATGAAGTTTTGGAGGATTTAGAGGATGCAGCAGCACTAAAGAATATTTCTAATATGCCTGCAAGAGTGAAGTGTGCTGTTCTATCTTGGCATACATTAAAGGAATCCTTAGAATAATATCTAAAGTAATAAACTACGAAGTTTGATAATTAGAAAGACTTCGTAGTTTTTTTTTTCACTGTTAAAGAATAGTGGTGATAATAAAAAAAATAATCTTTATGGATTATTTTTTTTATTATCACTTATTTATGAAATCATAAACTAAATGACATATTGTAGTTAGTACTTTTAAACTTTACTTATAATCGTCTTTTATACTTTCTTCTGTTCTCTTATAGATATGTTAATAAGAAAGATATGGAAGATAAGATAACAGATGATATAGCACTTAATAATTCTTGTTTTAATTAATGTAACAGAAATTAAAAAATAATATAACAGTTTTTAAAATACTGAGGATATTGTAGTATGATAGTGGAAAAGGGTCATAAATTAATATAATAACTTATATTATATGATAATAATTATTGATTAATAATACCGCAATGGGGTATACTTACATCAAGTTAAGCAGTTATGTATATATCTAAGTTAAAACTTACAGTGATTGGCTAGGATTAAGATATATATAATAATTAAGAATCGTGGATAGAAAATAAATTGGAGGTGTAACAATTGGAATTTAATATTTTAGTTGGCGGTGAAGCTGGACAAGGTATGGACACCATAAGTGACTTTTTAGAAAAGGTAATAAAGCTAAACGGCTATTATGTCTTCTCTAATAAAGATTATATGTCTAGGGCAAGAGGAGGAAATAATTTTACTCAGATTAGAATAAGTGACAAACAACTTTTTTCTCACAGCAATAAATTAGATTTTATTATAGCCTTAGATAAAAATACCGCTGAATTTCATGTAGACAGGTTAAATGATAAAGGAGTAATTATACTAGATGAAGGGATTAAATTTGAACATGAGAAAGCTATAAGCTTGCCCCTAGTTAAGTTAGCAAATGAATTAGGATTAAGTAGAGCAGTTGGTATGATGGCCATAGGTGCCACAATGAAATATTTTGGTTTAAGTTTAGAAGGTTTTGAAAGATTTATTCCAACTAAGTTTACTGAACAGGTTAGAAATATAAATATAGAAGCTGTAAAAAAGGGATATAGCTTAATTGACTCTCAATATAATTTAGAAAAAAGAAATATTGAAGATACATTATTATTAAATGGTAATACCGCTATTGCTTTAGGCGCCATGGCAGGAGGCTTGAATTTTTATTCAGCTTATCCTATGACACCAGCTACCAGCGTAATGACTTATCTATCTAAGAAACAGGTAGAAGCAGGCATGATAGTTGAACAGGTGGAAGATGAAATAGCTGCTATTAATATGGCTATAGGAGCTTCTTATGCTGGAGCCCGTGCTATGACAGGTTCTTCTGGTGGTGGTGTTTCGCTAATGGTTGAAGCTTTTGGCTTGGCTGGTATAATGGAAACTCCTTTAGTAGTTCTAGATTCACAAAGACCAGGACCTGCTACAGGATTACCTACTAGAACAGAACAAAGTGACTTAAGTTTCTTATTAACAGCTTCCCATGGAGAATTTCCAAGGATGGTTATGTCTGTAAGAAATGCTGAAGATGCTTTTTATCAGACCTTTAGAGCCTTAAATTTAGCAGATAGGTTCCAAACTTTAGTAATAATTTTAACAGATCAATATTTAGCAGATTCTAAAGTAACAGTGCCTAGCTTTAAATTGGATGACTTAAAGATTGAAAGTCACATAGCTGATGGAAAAGTGTTAGCTAAAGGGGAAGAGTATAAGAGATATAAGCTCACAGACAATGGTATATCACCTAGACTTATTCCAGGACAAGTCCCTGGCCAAGTGGTTTTAGTAGACAGTGATGAGCATACTGAAGATTCTCATATTACTGAATCTGCAGAAGTAAGAATAGCTCAAATGGAAAAGAGAATGAATAAGTTAGAGATGTTGAAAGAGTATGTGGAAGAGCCAGAGTACTTTGGTGTTGAAAGTCCAGAAATACTTTTAGTAGGTTGGGGATCAACTTATGGAGCTTTAAAGGAAGCAGTAGAAACACTAAATGGTGAAGGCGTGAACATAGGAGCTCTTTCCTTTGGAGATCTATATCCTTTACCAACTAAGAAATTAACTAATTATGCTGCTAAGGCAAAGGTTATAGTAAATGTAGAGCAAAATTATACTGGTCAGCTTGGCAAGTTAATTGCTCAGGAAACTGGTATATTGATGAATAAGAGTATCTTAAAATATGATGGTAGAGAAATCTATGGTGAAGAATTAGTAGAAAGAGTGAAAGGTGAGGTGATGTAAATGTTAAATATAAATTTATATAATAGTAAAGATGAAATTGCATGGTGTCCTGGTTGCGGAAATTTTGCCATATTAGATGCTATAAAAAGAGCTGCAGCCGAATTAGAAATTAAGCCTGAGGACTTGGTAATGGTTTCTGGTATAGGGCAGGCTGCTAAAACACCTCACTATATTAGAGCTAATGGCTTTAATGGTCTTCATGGTAGAGCGCTACCACCAGCCCAAGGAATTAAAATGGTTAATAAGAATCTAAAGATTATAGTAGCCAGCGGTGATGGAGATGCTTATGGTGAAGGTGGAAACCATTTTATACATGCTATTAGAAGAAACATGGACATTACTCAAATAGTTCATGATAACCAAATATATGGTTTAACTAAAGGTCAAGGTTCACCAACAACAGCTTTTGGACAAAAGACTTCAATGCAATTTGAAGGAGTTATGCAACAACCTTTAAACCCATTAGCTTTGGCTATAGCTGCAGGAGCTACATTTGTAGCAAGAACTTTTACAGGGGAAAGAGAACAGTTGAAAAACTTGCTAAAAGAAGCTATCAACCATAAGGGATATGCTTTAATAGATATATTACAGCCTTGTGTTACCTTCAATAAAGTTAATACTTTCAAGTGGTACAAAGAAAGGGTATATGCATTGGATAGTAGTTATGATCCATCTAACAAGGCTAAGGCTTTGGAAAAAGCTTTAGAATTTGGTGATGAAGGTATTCCTACAGGAATTATCTATAGAGAAGAAGGGAAACCTGTATTCGAAGAATTACATCCAGTGATAGCTAAGGATGAACCTTTAGTTGATAGAAAGTGGGAAGTAAAGAATATAGAAAGATTCCTCAAAGAATTTGAATAAATATTATTTTTGCAAAAGCTGGATTTTATAATCCGGTTTTTGCTTTTATTTTTATAAAAAATAATAACCCTTTAGCTTTTATGTTATAATCTAATGTATTATACAAGTATTAATAAGATATAGAACTTATATATGCAAAAAGGAGTGAAGGTATGTTATCAAAAACTTTGATAAAAGATGTTTTAGGCAGAGCTCTTAGCAGTGGAGGAGATTTTGCTGAAATATTTGTGGAAGATAAAATTTCAAATAATTTAAGTATGATAGATGGAAAAATGGAACGGATTGTTTCTGGCAGAGACTTTGGCGTTGGAATAAGGATTTTTAAAGGCTTTAGAAGCATCTATGTATATTGTAATGATAGTTCAAGGTCTTCTTTGCTAGAATGTGCTGAAAAGGCCGCATCAGCATTAGGTTCTATCACTAGTGATATTAGCATTAATCTTACAGAAAGAATTAATCCTAATATACATCCAGTGCTTTATGTTCCATCCAGTGTTGAAAATAGTCGTAAAATAAAAGTAATTAAGAAGGCCAATGATGCTGCTAAAAATTATAGTGAGGAAATTGCTCAAGTTTTAGTAAACTATATAGATTGGGATCAAAAAGTTTTGATTGCAAACTCTGAAGGTTTATTAACAGAAGATAGAAGAGTTAGGACAAGACTTATGATTAAATCTGTAGCTTCAAATGGTGTGGAAAACCAAACTGGTTCCGAAGGGCCCGGTGCTGCTAAGGGATTTGAATTATTCGAATATGTAGATCCAGAATATTATGGTAGGGAAGCCAGTAGGTCTGCAGTAACTATGCTACATGCAAGAAACTGTCCAGCTGGAAGAATGACAGTGGCTATTGAAAATGGTTTTGGCGGTGTTATTTTCCACGAAGCTTGCGGACACTCATTGGAAGCTACTGCAGTAGCTAAAGGAAATTCAGTATTTGCAGGTAAGCTAGGACAGAAAATTGCCTCTGATAAGTTAACAGCTGTAGATGATGGTACAGAACCAGGCCAATGGGGATCCCTAAATATTGATGATGAGGGAACCCCAACAAGAAAAAATATTTTGATAGAAAATGGGATTTTAAAGAGTTATATGATAGATAAGCTAAACGGAAGACGAATGGGGATGGAGTCCACTGGTAGTGGTAGAAGACAGTCCTATAGATATGCACCTACCTCTAGAATGACCAATACTTATATTGCACCAGGAGAAGATAGTAATGAGGATATTATTGCTTCCATATCTGAAGGATTATATGCTAAAAAAATGGGTGGAGGATCTGTAAATCCTGTTACAGGAGAATTTAATTTTGCTGTAGCAGAGGGGTATTTGGTAAAAAATGGCATCATTCAGGAACCAGTAAGAGGTGCTAGCCTTATTGGAAAGGGCGCAGATATATTAATGAAGATTGATATGGTTGGTAAGGATCTTGCTTGTGGACAAGGGATGTGTGGTTCTGTTAGTGGAAGCATACCAACAAATGTAGGACAGCCATTGATTAGGGTTTCTGAAATTACAGTGGGAGGCAGATAGTATGGAGTTAATGGAATTTAAAAAACTATTGTTTTCAAAGGCTAAGGAAAAGGGATTAGAAGAATACGAGATTTTTTATAGTAAAGATGAAAATTTCAGTATTAATGTATATGAAGGAGACATTGATAAATATAGTGTTAGTAGCAGTATGGGTCTTGGTTTTAGGGCCTTAGTAAATGGAAAAATGGGATATGCCTATACTGAAAGTTTAGATGAGGAAAGTGTTGAGTTTTTATTGAATAGTGTTATAGATAATGCAGGAAATATCGATAGTGAAGAAAGAGAAAACATTAATAATTTGCCGCAGCAGTACAACAGTTTAAATATATATAATAGATCTTTAGAAAAGGTTACTGCAAGTGAAAAAATAGATTTAGCTTTACAGCTAGAGAAAGAAGCAAGAAGTGCTAGTGATAAGGTAGTTAACATAAAATCCTGCAGCTTAGGTAGTTACACTGAAGAAAAAGGTATATTTAATTCCTATGGTATTGAAGCTATACACAAAAATAATTTTTTATTTGCATCAATAACTCCTATAGTTGGAGAAGAAGAAATAGTTTACGATAGTACAAGTTATGTAATAGCAAAGGATATTAAGGAAATAGAACCTTCAACTTTGGCAAAGGAGGCTGTTAAGGAAGCCTTAAGCAGAATAGGGGGAGAGACTGTTCCTTCAGGAAAATATAAGATAGTGCTAAGAAATGATGTGGCGTCAGAAATGTTAAGGATTTTTTCAGGATCATTTTGTGGTGATAATGTTCATAAGGGATTGTCCTTATTAAAGGGTAAAGAAAATACTATGATATGCTCTGAAAAAGTAACTTTAGTAGATGATCCATTGATGGTGTATGGCTTAGCTTCATCACCTTTTGATGGAGAAGGTGTAGCTACCTATAAAAAAGCCGTAATAGAAAAGGGAAGGTTAAAGACATTTTTGCATAATTTAAAAACTGCAGAGCTTTTTGGAGTAAAGACTACTGGTAATGCTTCAAGACCATCCTATTCCTCCAGTATTAATGTGGCGCCAACTAATTTTTATTTTGAAGCTGGTGACACAAGTTTTGAACAGTTGCTAGAGGAACTAAATGAAGGGTTGCTAATAACAGATTTTGCTGGTACTCATGCAGGAGCCAATGCTATTACTGGGGATTTCTCTCTATCCGCTAAAGGTTTTTATGTATCCAAGGGTAAGATAGTTAAGGCTGTGGAGCAAATCACTGTATCCGGTAACTTTTATCAGTTACTAAAAGATATATTATTGGTGGGAAAGGATTTAAAATTTATTTTATCTTCATCTTCAAGTTATTATGGAAGTCCATCACTCTTAGTGAAGGAGTTGTCTGTAGCAGGAAAGTAAAATAAGTCTGTAACATTTTTTGAAAAATTGAATATCTTGATAGTGTACACTGACTAAGGAGTGGAACCATGTCTTATTCAAACAGAGAGTTGTTTGCTAGACTTATTAAGTGTGAATCAGGAGGTGAAGGAGACAATGGTATGAAGGCCGTAGCTACCTGTATAATGAATAGGGTTAGGGTAAGCTTCGGTGAATATCATAGAGTATGTCAGGGAGATTTAAGAAAGGTTATATATCAAAAAGGACAATTTGACTGTATGCGATCAGTTTTAGGTGGTGTACCTAATCCCCAGACTATATGGGCTAATCCTCCTGAACAAATACACTATAATATAGCTGACTGGGCCTTAGCGGGTAATAGGCTCTTTACAGTTGGTGCCTCTTTATGGTACTTTAATCCTTTTTCTCCATCATGTCCTTGGACCTTTCCTTACAATGGTTCAGGAAGTTTTCAAGTGAGAGTGGGGCAACACTGTTTTTATAATCCTACAGAACTATATGCTCAGACTTAAGGTAACAAGCAATTTTTAGGAGGATATTTATGTACCAAGATTTTTCTGAAGCATATGAAAATAATTCTCAAACACCTAAAGAGGATTATGTAGATACAAGAGCTTGCGGCTGCGGTAGCCCACAGCAGCAGTGGCAGGGAAAAGCACAAAACCAAGGAGGAGTACAAGGTCAAATTCCAACGCAAGGCCAAATGCAAAACACTATGCAGGGGCAAATGGGAATACCTTCTATGCAAATACCTTATAACATAAATCAGCCTGGCACTATACCACAGGCTCAAGGAATGCCAATTACATCAGCTATTCCTACTGCAACAGCTATGCAACAGCAGCCTACAGGACCTTCTGCAGTACCTGATGCAACCTTTTCACAGGCGCCAGGTTCACCGGTTTTTCAAGGCATAGAATATATTCAAGGGTACTTAAGAACTTTTATAGGAAGGTACGTAAAGATTGACTTTCTAGTTGGAACAAATTCCTTAGTAGATAGAGAAGGAATCCTGCTGGAAGTAGGTGTAAGTTATGTGGTTTTAAGAGAATCCCAGAGCGATGATAATTTGATGTGTGATATCTTCTCTATAAAATTTGTTAGAGTTTATTACTAAAATTTAAATAAGTATGAATAAAATAAGACATGAAGAATTATTCTTTGTGTCTTATTTTTATTCATGATATAATAATTACTATAGGTAACTGTGATTTTAATACAAGGGATAAAAGGTGGGATATGGTTTGAAAATAATGGTGGTAGCAGATATTGAGTCAAAGTATATATGGGATTATTTTCAGCCTGATAAGTTTCAAGATATAGACTTGATAATTTCTGCAGGTGATGTTAAGGCAGAATACTTGTCTTTTTTGGTAACTATGATAAAGGCACCCTTATTTTATGTGCCAGGAAATCATAATGATAAATATCAAACCAATCCCCCTGAAGGTTGTGAAAATATCGATGGTAAATTGATTACATATAAGGGAATAAGAATAATGGGTCTTGGAGGAAGTAAACGATATAATTTTGGTATTAATCAATATACTGAAAGAGAAATGGATAAAAGGATTAAAAAAATGTCCTTTAAGCTTTGGTGGAATAAAGGAGTAGATATACTTGTAACTCATTCTCCGGCCTTAGGCATTGGGGATGGAGAGGATTTACCTCATAAAGGCTTTAAATGTTTCTTTAAAATTTTAGATAAGTATGAACCTAAGTATTTTATACATGGCCATCAACATTTATGCTACGGATATCAACCTATGAGAGTAAGAAAGTATAAAGATACTAGTGTAATAAATGCTTATGAATATTATATTTTTGAGTATTAATTGTAATCCTTTCCTTAGACAGTTAGTATATATACAGAAATATATTAACTAATAAGTAAGAAAAAATTTTTAATATGGATAAAATAGATAGAGTTTTCTCAGCTTGGCCGAGAAAACTCTATCTTATTTATATAAAGAAAAACAATAGTCAATGATATCTATGGTAGTGTTTAAAGTTAATCCATTGGAATCTAGCAGGGAGTTTAATTCTACCACGTCCATTGAGGATACCAGTTCAGTTTCTATAATACATTTAAGTATTGCTTTAGCTTCTTCAACGGTTAATCCATTTTCTACCGGCGTACCAGTTCCTGGCACCAGAGCTTTATCCAATACATCTATATCGAAACTTAGGTGGATGTGACTTAGGTTTCTTTCCTTAAACTTATGGAGAACTTCTTTTAAGGTTTTTTCTATACCATGAGTTTGAATGTATTCTGTAGTCCATACATTTAAATTATGATCTTTTACAAAAAGCACTTCATCTGCGTCTAAGTCTCGGGCACCTATAATAAAAACATTTTCTATTTCAACTTTTTTACCTTGGAAATACAGGTTTACTAAGTTATCAAAACCAAAGCCCATTGCGGCAGAAAGGGGCATACCATGTACATTTCCAGTGAGGCTTGTTTCATAGGTGTTTAAGTCGCCATGGGCGTCAATCCAGACTACACCTAGGTTATCAAAGAATTTACTGGCTCCAGAAATACTACCTAAACCTAAAGAATGGTCACCACCTATTACTAAAGGAAAGCAACCAGCCTTTAGAGAGCAATAAACCGCATGGGCTAAATTATTATTATAATCAGATATTTCTTTAAAGTATTTCATTTTTTCATGGGAAGAATACTTTAAGCTTTCCTCCACATCTTTAATATATATATTCCCTAAATCATAAACGGTATGATTATGCTTTTCAATGATTTTTTCAAGGTTGTGAGCCCTTAAGTCATTTGGTCCTAAATCCACACCTTTTTTATCGCTGCCCCAAAAGACAGGAACGCCTATGATATTAACAATCATTATATCACCTCCATATACACCACAACACTTTTATAAGGCTGTTTATAATAAGTATTCCCGTATATATAGAGGGTTATAATAATATTTTACTTCAAAGCTTATTTTAAGAAAAAGGTATAGTTTCTATTAATGGTCAAAATAGTTAGGCTCAACACCTTTAACGAACCAATCCATAGATAATATTTCTTCATGGGACAATATTTGGTCATTTTCAACAACTAAATTGGTTTTATTGTCGTAAATAGGTCCTGTAAAGGGATGAAAAACTGATTCCATAATCATTTTTCTCATTAAGGACACTAGTTTTTTCGTATCTTCCGGTACTAGGTCATCAGAATAATATATATCCAATACACCAGCAGCTATGCCCCACCAGAAGTTTATCATCTTAGTATCATTGCCATAGATATCAATTAAGTTATTAATGGTGTCATTTAAAATACTTCTTATTATTTTTTCGTAAAATACACCCCAATTCCATATAGGTGCAGCTAAATACTTATCTGGTAAACCACTTTTTAAATCAATACTTGATAGCATAGAGTAAACCCCAAATTGCTTTGTAATAGGATGAGGAGTTAGTATATTGTGATTAGAAATCATATCCACTCCAGCAGCAACTAACCTTTCAGTGGCTATACGATTTTTATCAGGATTATTCCATTCTTTAGTCCAGCTCACAATAACCTCTGCATAAGGGTTTACTAGTTTGGCACCTAAAGCAAAGGCATTAATGGAACTTATTACTTCATGGGCAGGACTGGTAGCTACATAACCTAATTTATTATTTTTGGTCATAGAACCGGCGATAATACCAGTTAAAAATCTTGGTTCATAGGTTCGGCCAAAGTAATTTCCAACATGAAGATAAGGTTGGTATTCAGAGCAATTAAAAAATTTTACATCCGGATTATCCATTGCACATTTTAAGGTGGCCTTTTTGAACATTGGACTAGTAGTGAAAATTACATCATTGCCCTTTTTAACAAGATCATGTAATATATTGTAACCTTCTTCTATGGATGTAGGGAAATCTTCAACATAAGAAGTCTGTATTTGATCCTTAAATACTTGTTCCACATGTTTTCTACCTATTTCATGAGCATAGGTCCACCCAGAGGACTCAATGGTTTTTGAATAGACAAAGGTTATCTTTAGGGTCTTCTTTGGTAAAACTAGAGAGGTTATTGTGGAAATAACACTAGGGGCACTGATATTCTCTGGTGTAGTTTGTATATCTAGCTCAGGATTTTTGTTTTTATATTCTAATTCTGTTAATAGAGCCTTGATTTTAGGAGTTATAACCTTCTCATCAATTTTATCAGGAATGCCATATATTTTAGTAAATTCTAGAAAGGCATCTCCGGTGGTTAATGGTAACTTATCACCGCCAAGGTTCTTATATAGTTTTCTAAAAGGTTTATAAATATATATTTCAAAATGTTGATATTTAGTTTCCACTTCTGAAATTTTAGGATTATAATTTTCTAGCTTCTTAAGCAGAATATCGAAGCTTTCAGCTTTGGAAAAATATATGGAAAATATTTTTGTTATTTTATTAAATTTTAAAAAGCTGTAATATATGCAAATATCTGGATCGTTTTTATCCATTTTAGGAATTAATCGTGTAACAGTGCCTGAAATCGAATGAGCATCAAAGTATTTTAATACACTGACCCGTTTATTACCTTCTATTACATAAAACCAATTCAAGTATTCGTAAACTTTGATGGAATGCTTTATGCCTTCGTTCAAATGGGCAGCACAGAGAGCTTTCCACTTGTTAAAAAATTCTGTATTTTCACCTAGAATGGGCATAAAGTTATTGGCAAAAGAAACGCTTCTTAAGTGTGAATTAGTACCTACAATCTTTTTTAATGGAATTTCCACTATGCCCAAATCTACCTCGGAAACTATTTCAACATTTCTTATGATTTCATCTAAAGAGGGTAGATTACCATTTTGACCTTTAGATAGTGATTTATTATATGCTTTTAAGCCAAGTTTTCTAGCACTGGAGTAATGATATTCAGCTAGGGATTCCTTCATAGTTTCACCACCTTAAACAAATATACTGAGTATATCAACTGATATTATAGCATAAAAAGAAAGAAATTCAGAGTGATCTGAATTTCTTTGATATATAAATTAGATAAATTATCTTTCATTTAAGAGATAAAATGTAGTTACAAATAATATAAATTCCATAAAAGATAGCGGCTTCATGGGCAGTGAAATTGCTGGAATGAAGTGGAAGCTCACCAAGGCCATCACCTTTTATACCTAGCCTAAAATGTACAGAGGGTACTGCTTTGGCAAAGTAAGAGAAATCTTCTCCGGCATAGGTTGGGATTAAGGGTTTTACTTTTTCTTTTCCTAAGAGCTCTGAAGTTATATTTATAAATTCTTTGCTTACTCTATCATCATTGATTAATGGAGGATACTCATCTAGAAATTTTACAGAGTGAGTACAACCATATTTCTGGGCAAAGTCTGATGCAGTTTTACTTATTTCTTCTTTTAGATGTTTTCTCAAGTTGTCATCAAAGGTTCTAAGGGTTCCCATCACTAAAGCTTCATCAGCAACTACATTAGGAGCATTGCCGCAATTTATAGAAGTTAAATTTAGAACATAAGGAGTAGATGCAAGGGAAGTTTTATAATTCTGCATAGTATATGTGAATTCTACCGCTGGTTTTAAAGGATTAATACATAGATCAGGCATAGCTCCATGACCGCCCTTGCCTTTAAAAAGGATTTTAAAATCATCTACGGACCCCATGGATGGCCCAGATGTAGCTTCTATAGATCCTAATTCTAATCCTGGCCAAACATGGTAACCAATCATTCTAGTTACCTTGGGATTTTCTAAAACTCCTTCCTTTATCATAGGCAGTGCGCCACCACCATCTTCCTCAGCAGGCTGAAATATAAACTTAATACATTTATCTATATTCAACTCCTTTAGTATAGCTGCTACGCCTAATAGAATTGCCATATGATAATCGTGACCACACCCATGAAAGACTCCATTAATAGGAAGGGCGTCTATATCCGCTCTTATTCCAATGCATTCTGTACCTTGGTTAAGCACAGATACTACACCGGTATTTGCTATAGTTTGATAGGTTAGTCCTATAGATGATAAATAATTTTGTATGATTTTGCTGGTTTTATACTCCTGATTAGAAAGTTCAGCATTTTCGTGTAGAGTACGTCTTATATCCTTAAATTCTTCTAGTCTGTTTATTATAAGTTCTTTTAAATTCATTAGCCTCACTCAACTTTCTTTAATAACAGCTTCCATTATTTCAATTGCACTATCAATATCCTGTTTACTTACATTTAAAGGAGGTAGCAATCTTATAACATCAGAACCGGCAGTAATTAAAAGTAAGCCCTTATCTATACATTTATTAATAAAGACAGAAGGATTTTCTTTAATTTTTATGCCTAAAAGAAGGCCCATACCTCTTATTTCTGTTATATAGTTATATTTATCCTTCAATTCTTTAAGTCTATTAACAAGGTATTGACTTTGCTCCTTTACTGAAGCAATAACTCCACCTTCTGTAAGCTCTTTTATGACAGTAGTAGCTACAGCACAAGCTAAAGGATTTCCGCCATAGGTACTGCCGTGATCTCCATAGCTTAGTACAGAAGCTCTTTCATTAGTAAGAAAGGCACCAATAGGGAAACCTCCTCCTAGAGCCTTTGCAATTGCTACTACATCGGGCTCTACGCCAAAACTTTCATAGGCAAAGAGGGTTCCTAATCTTCCAATTCCACATTGGATTTCATCAAATATTAAAAGGGCATCATATTTGTCGCATAAATCTCTAGCGGCCTGTAAGAATTCCTTATTTGCTACATTTACGCCACCTTCACCTTGAATAGGCTCTATAATAACAGCACAAACATTTTCATTAAAATTATCCTTAAGAGATTGTATGTCGTTAAAGGCTACTTCCTTTACAGCAGGAAGTAAAGGCAAATAATCCTTCTGATATTTAATTTGTCCTGTAACGGAAAGGGAGCCTAAGGTTCTACCATGGAAGGATTTATTCATATATAAAACAATATTTTTATTTTCTCCACCTTTAATTTTTCCATACTTTCTTGCTACTTTTAGGGAGCCTTCTACTGCTTCTGCACCGCTATTACAGAAAAATACCTTGTCTAAGCAACTATTATTACATAGCAAATCTGCTAGTTGAGTATTATACTCGTTCCAAAAGTAATTTGATATATGGGTTAATTTACGGCTTTGCTTAGTGATAGTATCGTTAATTTTATCATTACTATGGCCTAAGCAATTTACAGCAACTCCCTGTATAAAATCAATGTACTCTTTTCCATTAATATCGTAAACTTTGGAACCTTTTCCTTCAACTAAAGTTATATCATATCTTTTGTATGTGGCCATTACATGATTAGCTTCCATAGAAAAACCTCCTTATTTAACTATTTGGGTTCCAGATTGGTCAAAAGTGTCTAATAAAAGGCTATGTTCCTTTCTACCATCAATAAGATGTACAGCTTTTGCTCCTTTTTCAAGGGCATATTGGCAGCAATGCATTTTAGGAATCATTCCACCGGTTATTATGCCTTCTTCTATGTATTTATTTATATCCTGACTGGTTAATTTCTTAATAAGAGAATTTTTATCATTAATATCTTTATAAACGCCTTCTATATCTGTCATTATTATGAGTTTTTCTGCTTCTAAAGCACAAGCTACTGCAGCGGCAGCATAATCAGCATTAATATTATAGGTGTTTCCTAGAGAATCACAGCCTACCGGTGAAATAACAGGAATAAAATCATTGTTTAGTAATTGTAAAAGGAAGTTCTTATTTATAGATGTAACTTCTCCTACAAAACCAATATCTATACGCTCATCATTATTATATGAATATTTCTTCTTAGCGGTAATTAGTTGGCAATCTCTTCCACTTATACCTATGGCATTTACTCCAAGGCTATTAAGCTCAGCGGTAAGCTTTTTATTAACACTGCCGGACAGTACCATTTCCACAATTTCTATAGTATCTTCATCAGTTACTCTAAGGCCATTGATAAATTGGCTTTCTATATTAGCCCTTTTAAGCCATTTGTTTATAGCTGGTCCACCACCATGAACAATAACTAAATTAATTCCAAAGGCTTTTAATAAAGATGCATCAGCTAAAAAAGCCTTTTGAGCTTCTTTGTTTTCCATTATGCTTCCACCATATTTAACAACAAATATTTTATTTTTATACTCTTTTATATGGGGAAGTAATTCTATAGCTAATGTATTAAGATCAACGGACATAATAAACCTCCTTTGCTCAAAATGAGAACAGCAATATTGGTATTATTATAACACTTTCATATATTAATTCAATAAAGTAAATGAATTTTTATGAAAAGTATTGCATAATTATTTCGTTTCGTATACAATAAATTTACAAATGTACAATGCTTAAAAAAATGCAATTCTTTGTAATAATATAATAGATAAATATTTGGCATAATATGGACAAGAGGTGATTACTTTGATCAGAGCAGGAATTATAGGTTCTACAGGATATGCAGGAGAAATGTTAACATGGATTTTACATAATCATCCGAAAGTGGATATAGCATTTCTTAACGCCCACAGCAATGCAGGTGTAAAGTATAGTGATATATATGGTAGTTTTTTTGATATTATAGACCATACTACGGTGGATATGGATGAAGCAGAAAAGATGCTTTCAAATATAGATGTGTTGTTTATTTCATTACCACATGGAAAGAGTTTCAATCTGGTGGAAAAAGCTCTAAAGCAAGGAGTTAAAGTAATAGATTTAGGTGCAGATTATAGGATAAAAAGTAAGGATGAATATGAGAAATGGTATGGTGTTAAACATGAATTAACTTCAGCACTAGAAGAAAGTGTGTATGGATTGGTAGAATTAAACAGAGAGCGGATTGCTAAAGCTTCACTTATTGCTAATCCTGGTTGCTATCCTACCGCATCTATCTTAGCTATAGCCCCACTGTTGACTAATAAAATAATTGATACAAATTCTATAATAATAGATGCAAAATCAGGTGTTTCAGGTGCTGGCAGAAATGCCAATGTTGCCAACTTGTTTTGTGAGGTAAATGAATCTGTGAAAGCCTATGGTATTGGAACCCATAGACATACACCGGAAATTGAACAGGAACTTAGTAATATTGCCGATGAAAGTCTAAATATTACCTTTACCCCTCATTTAATACCAATGAATAGAGGTATTATAGCCACATGCTATAGTAAAAGTAAAGTAAACATCGACCAGAAGAATTTATTGGAGCTGTATAAGCAGTTTTACGGCAATAATTATTTTGTTAAAATAGTAGATAAGGCTCCAGAAACAAGACACGTTAGAGGTAGCAATTTCTGTCATGTATACTCAAGATTCGACGAAAGAACTGGAAATATAATAACTGTATCCGTTATTGATAATTTAATAAAAGGAGCCGCAGGGCAGGCGGTGCAGTGTATGAATTTGATGTTTGGACTAGATGAAACCCTTGGGCTAAATCTCGCTGCTATGATGCCATAACAGCGGTTTAGATAATTTTCCCCTTAGCACTGAAAGTATTTACACTTTCAGTGTTTTTTTCGAAATTTATTGATATAATTTCAGGGAAATGCTCTCAATATTGCTACAGTATCAAAAATAATTGATATAATATTAAAAGTATGATAAAATTTTCGATATATCTAATAGTAGGCTTTTATGCGATATAGAGGGGAAATAGCAATGCATAAATATTCATATCTATAGGATAGATATGTAAGAAAAGTGGAGGTATGGCAATGGGGAATAATGTTGTACAAAAAATATTAAAGTCGCATCTTGTAAAAGGAAAAATGGTCAAGGGTGAGGAGATCGCAATCCGAATCGATCAGACCCTAACTCAGGATTCAACAGGTACTATGGCATACCTTCAGTTTGAAGCTATGGGTATAGATAGAGTTAGAACAAAAAGATCTGTAGCTTATATTGATCACAATATGTTACAAGCAGGTCCAGAAAACGCAGATGATCATTTATATATTCAAACCGTTGCCAAAAAGCATGGCATATATTTTTCTAAACCTGGTAATGGAATATGCCATCAAGTTCACTTAGAGAGATTTGGTGTTCCAGGGGAAACTTTATTAGGTTCCGATAGCCATACTCCAACTGGTGGTGGAATTGGAATGTTAGCTATTGGTGCTGGAGGATTAGATGTAGCAGTAGCTATGGGCGGTGGAGAATATTATTTAAATATGCCTGAAATAATAAGGGTAAAGCTGACAGGAGCTTTAAGACCTTGGGTTTCAGCTAAGGATATTATATTAGAACTACTAAGAAGACTTACCGTTAAAGGTGGAGTGGGAAAGATTTTTGAATATAGTGGTGAAGGTGTTAAAACCTTAACGGTTCCACAGAGAGCTACTATAACAAATATGGGAGCAGAACTAGGGGCCACTACTTCAATCTTCCCTAGCGATGAAAGAACCTTAGAATATCTTAAGGCTCAAGGAAGAGAGAAGGATTTTGTGGAACTGAAGGCTGATGAAGATGCTGTTTATGATGGAGAAATAGAAATCAATTTATCAGAATTAGAACCTTTAATTGCTTGTCCTCACAGTCCTGATAATGTAAAGCCTGTGAGAGAATTAAAGGGAATCAAAGTAAATCAAGTGGCAATTGGAAGTTGTACAAACTCCTCCTATGTGGATATGATGAAAGTAGCATCTATTTTAGATGGTAATACTGTAGCAGAAGAGGTTTCTTTAGTTATTTCACCGGGATCAAAGCAGGTGTTAACAACTATGGCTAGAAATGGGGCTTTAGAGGTATTTATATCTTCTGGAGCAAGGATTCTTGAAAGCGCCTGTGGACCTTGTATAGGTATGGGGCAAGCACCTGCATCTAAGGGAGTTTCCCTAAGAACCTTTAACAGGAATTTTGAAGGTAGATCAGGAACTTTTTCTGCGGATGTTTACTTAGTTAGTCCAGAGGTAGCAGCAGCTTCTGCCATTACAGGGGTAATAACAGATCCTAGAGATTTAGGAGAAGATTATGATATTTCTATGCCAGAGGAATTTATAATAAACGATAATTTAATAATTGAGCCAGCAGAAAATGGCAGTGAAGTGGAGGTAAAGCGAGGGCCTAACATTAAACCTTTCCCTAAGGGTCAACCGCTTTCTTCAAAGGTTGAGGGTAAAGTCCTTATAAAGGTTGGAGATAACATTACTACAGATCATATTATGCCTTCTAATGCTAAGTTGCTTCCATTTAGATCCAATATACCATATTTAGCTGATTACTGTTTAGTTCCTTGTGACAAAGAATTTCCAAAGAAGGCTAAGGAAAACGGTGGAGGTATAGTAGTTGGAGGAGCCAACTATGGGCAGGGATCTAGCAGAGAGCATGCTGCTCTTGCTCCTTTATATTTAGGAGTTAAAGCTGTTATGGCTAAATCCTTTGCTAGAATACACAGAGATAATTTAATTAATAATGGAATAATACCATTGGTATTTCTTCATGAAGAAGACTATGATAGCATTCAAGCTAATGATAAGCTTGTTATCGAAAATGCTGATAAGCAAGTTGAGTCTGAAAAGATTATAGTAAAAAATCTTACTCAAAACAGAGAATATGAAATGGCTTTATTAGTAACTGAAAGACAACGAAAGATGCTAAAATTAGGTGGCCTATTAAATATGGTTGTATCACAACATTAACATATTATGCAATAAGTCAAGTTTTACCTTTGCTTATTGCTGTATAGTAATTAAGGGAGGCTATTTTTTATGAAGAAAGTTAGAATTGCAATTTTAGGTCTAGGAAATGTAGGTAGCGGAGTGTGGAAGATACTTGAAGAAAATAGGGAACAAGTTTCCATAAGATCCGGATATGAAATTGAAGTGGCTAAAATTCTTGTAAGAAATAAAAATAAAGCTAGAAATGTGGACGTTCCTGAGGAGATTATCACAACAGACTTTAATGAGATATTAGAGGATGACAGTATTAGAATTGTAGTGGAGCTTATGGGAGGAGTAGAGCCTGCTAAGGACTATATACTTAAAGCTATTAGTAGGAAAAAACATGTAGTAACTGCCAACAAGTTTCTATTAGCTACTCAAGGTAAGGAGATAATGGAGGCAGCAAAGAAAGAAGGAGTAATGCTATACTTTGAGGCTAGTGTAGCAGGAGGTATTCCTATTATCAATACAATTAGCGAGAGTTTAACTGCAAATAAAATTGAGCAAATATTAGGAATAATTAATGGTACTACTAATTTTATACTTACAAAGATGTCTCAAGAAGGAATGGAATTTGATGAGGCGCTTAAATTAGCACAAAAATTAGGTTTCGCTGAAGCAGATCCTACTTCAGATGTTGAAGGCTATGATGCTATGTATAAACTAGCTATATTAAGTGATTTATCCTTTAATAGCGCAGTAGATGTAAATTCAATATATAGGGAAGGTATAACTGGAATTACTGCTGTAGATATACAATATGCCAAGGAATTTGGTTATACTATTAAATTACTAGCTATAGCTAAGGAAAATAACGGAGAATTGGAACTTAGAGTACATCCAGCCATGATTCCTTCTAAGCATCCATTAGCTAATGTAAATGATGCTTTCAATGCAATTTTCATTAAAGGAAATGCTGTAGGAGACTTAATGTTTTACGGAAAGGGAGCTGGAGACTTACCTACCGGTAGTGCAGTAGTTGGGGATATTATTGCTGTGCTTAGAAATGGTATGGATGATTATGTAGCTCCAGTAAGCAAAGAATCAAATTGCCAGCTTAAGGTTCAAAGTATGGATGATACTGTATGCAAGTACTATCTTAGATTTGCTGTTATGGATAATCCAGGAACGTTGGCGGATATTTCCTCTATTTTTGGCAGAAATGGTGTAAGTTTGGCTAGCGTAATTCAGAAGGGTAAAGATGAAAAGAAAGTGCCTTTAGTATTCATTACTCATGAAACTTTTGAAAAGAATATAAATGAAGCTATAAAAAAAATTAAGAAATTACCTTCAGTTATTAAGGTAGAAAACATCATAAGAGTAGAAAATATTTAGGGGGGCTTATTTTGAAATATGTAGTTATCCTTGCAGATGGCATGGCAGATTATATAGTTGAAGAACTAGGTAATAAAACACCTCTTCAATATGCTAAAACAAATAACTTTGATTACCTTGCATCAAAAGGAGAAGTTGGTTTAGTAAATACTATACCTGAAGGTATGCCTCCAGGAAGTGATACTGCAAATTTAGCGGTAATGGGTTATAACCCTAAGCTATATTATACTGGTCGTTCACCCTTTGAAGCAGCCAGTATGGGTATAGACTTAAAGGACACAGATGTAACCTTTAGATGTAATGTGGTTACTTTATCTGAAGCTGAAAATTATAAGGATAGAATCATGCTAGATCACAGTGCAGATGAAATAACTACTGAAGAGGCAGCCATATTAATTGAAGATTTAAAGAAGGAACTGGAAACTGAAGAGATGAAGCTTTATGCAGGTGTTAGTTATAGACATCTTTTAGTTTGGGATAAAGCCCCTTCAGATTATAAGCTAATACCTCCTCATGATATTATCGGTAGAAAAATTGAAGAATATTTGCCTACCGGTAAGGATAGTAAAGTACTATTAGAAATGATGGAGAAAAGTGTAGATATACTGGAAAAACACCCTATAAATTTAGATAGAATAAAAAGAGGATTAAAACCAGCAAATTCTATATGGATTTGGGGCGAAGGGAAAAAGCCTCTGCTTACAAAATTCCATGAAAAGTATGGATTAAAGGGAGCAGTTATATCTGCCGTAGATTTAATTAAAGGAATAGGTAAGTGTGCTGATCTTGAGGTAATAGAAGTGGAAGGAGCCACAGGAAATGTTCACACCAACTATACTGGAAAGGCAAAGGCTGCTTTAGAAGCTTTAAATAAGGGAAAGGATTTCGTATATATACATATTGAAGCGCCAGATGAATGTGGACATAGAAATGAAAGAGATAATAAAGTTAAATCAATAGAGCTAATAGATGAAAAAATTGCAGGGTTCTTGATACAGGAATTAGACAAGGCTTCAGAAGATTATAAAATAATGGTGTTGCCGGACCATCCAACACCTTTAACATTGAGAACTCATACCAGTGATCCAGTACCATTTTTAATATATGACAGTAGAAAAGAAATTGCAAATCCTTATAACTTTGATGAAGATGGAGCTGCAAAGTCAGGCTTATTTTTCCAAGATGGCTGTAAATTAATGGATTATTTTATTGGGGAGTGATTTTATGTCAGTATTATATAAAAGTACTAGAGGTAATGGAGAGTTAATAAGTTCTAGCCAAGCAATAATTGCTGGAATTGCAATGGATGGAGGTCTTTATGTACCAAATGCTATTCCTACACTGTCTGTAGATTTAAGCTCCATGATCAATATGAGCTATAAGGAAGTAGCATACACAGTAATGAAAGAATTTTTTACAGACTTTACTGAAGAAGAACTAATGAATTGTGTTAATAAAGCTTATGATAAGAAATTTGATCATGAAGATATAGCACCTTTAAGAAAGGCCGGTGGTGCATATTTCTTAGAGCTTTTCCATGGTCCAACTATAGCTTTTAAGGATATGGCACTTTCAATTTTACCACATTTACTTACCACATCTTTAAAAAAGCATAATATAAATAAAGAAGTAGTTATCCTTACTGCAACTTCAGGGGATACCGGTAAGGCAGCACTAGAAGGCTTTTCAAATGTAGAAGGTATAAAAATAATAGTATTTTTCCCAGAGAAGGGAGTTAGCCAAATTCAAAAGCTTCAAATGACTACTCATGAAAGTTCTAATTCCTATGTAATTGGTATAGAGGGAAATTTTGATGATGCACAGAATGGGGTTAAGGCTATATTTAATGATGAGAAATTTAAAAAAGCTATGGAAGAAAATAACAGTATGTTTTCTTCTGCCAACTCTATAAACATAGGAAGATTAGTTCCACAGGTAGCTTATTATTTCTATGGCTATTTGACATTGGTAAGAAAAGGCGACATTGCTTTAGGAGACAAAATAAATATAGTGGTTCCTACAGGAAACTTTGGTAATATATTGGCAGCATATTTGGCTAAAAAGATGGGGTTACCTATTAATAAATTAATTTGTGCTTCTAATGAAAATAAGGTTCTATATGATTTTATTAAGACGGGCATATATGATAAGAGAAGGGAATTTGTCCTAACTTCATCACCATCTATGGATATATTAATATCTAGCAATCTTGAAAGATTACTTTACTTTATTAGTGGAGAAGATTCTAACAAGGTGACAGCTTTAATGAAAGGTCTTGCCACTGAAGGCTATTATGAGATAGATGATGATATGAAAGCAGGATTAAAAGATTTCTTTGGTGCTTATGCTTCAGAAGAAGATACCTTTGAAGCCATAAGAGAGGTTTTCAATAAGGATCATTATTTAATAGATACTCACACTGCTGTAGCTTATACAGCCTATAAAAAGTATATAGAAGAAACTAAGGATAATACTCCTACAGTTATAGCTTCAACAGCTAGCCCTTATAAGTTCAACAGTGCTGTAATGGGAGCCGTTGATGAAAAATATAAGGAAATTGACGAAATATCTTTAATAAATGAAATGTGTAAATTAAGTGGGGTAGAAATACCAAGAGCAGTAAAGGACATAGAAAAGCGACCTATATTGCATAAGAAAGTATGCTCTAAGGATGAAATGAAACAGGTAGTTAAAGAAATTCTTTCTATCAATTAGAAGAAGTTGGACAAAACTGAAAATAGTAAAAATAGCCTCAACATAAAGTTGGGCTATTTTTTATAATAGTATAATTATTTTTCTATTGATGTTATAAATAGTTCTTGATTTGGATATATAGTATGGTTTTTTATATCGTTATCTTCCACTATAATCTTTAAAGCAAGATCATGGTCAATGTTAGGCATATTTTCTGCTACTATATTTGATAGGGTATCTCCAGCCTTAACCTTGTATATTTTACCTTTTGATAAATAGTTCTCCGGTAGTTTAATTTTCATACCTTCCTTTATAGATGAACTACTATCTAAATTATTGATTTGCAAAATAATTTTACTGGCTACTTGCACAGGACAAGTGTTTTCATAATTTTTAGCTATTGAGTTTAAAGTATCATTTTTCTTCACTGTATAAGTTACTAAGTTTCCGATTCTATTAGTAAGTGAATTTAAAGTAGCATTGTTTTTTGATTTATCCACATTTTGGTTCATAGTTTCTTTATCTTTGTTTTCATCTTTATCTTTATCTTTGCTATCCTCTGTACTTTTTTTGCTGGAAGCTTTGTCCTCTTTATCATTTTTATCTTCTTTATTTTTGGTATCTTTATTCTCTAACTGACTGCTAACCTCTATTGAGTCATAATTACGAATGAAAAGTTCATCTCCTACCTTTATAGTATCAGAGGATAAGAAATTATCTTGTTTAATTATTTTTAAGGCTTCAGAATAGTCATAATCCTTCATGAAGTGCATAGCAATAGAGGAAAGGGAATCGCCATTTCTAACGGTATATTTGATTCCAGTACTAATGTATTTTTCAGGTATTTTTAATTTATTACCTTCACTAATTTTGCTGGAGTTACTTAAGTTGTTTATTTGAAGTATAGCTTTAGACAAAACAGGAATGGGACATTTATCTGAATATTTTTCGCATATGTCTTTTAAAGTTTCATCTTTTTCTACAGTGTAAATGATATATTTTTCTGAGCTTTCCTTAAGACTATTGCTAAATGCATCTTCATCGGAGGAATTTTTCTTAGTTGACTTTGAGGTATTTTCATTGCTTTCTTCACCATCAATTATTGTAGGACTACCATTATTAGTGTTAGAAGAATTATTATCTGTCAATTGTTTTGTAGAATTATTGTTTTGAGACATAGTTGTTATAGAATTATAAATGCTCCAAGTGCATATAAGAATTCCTATTACTAATAGAACCGCTAATCCAATTTTTTTATTTTTGCTCATATTATCACTTCCTTTACCTTTGTATATCTTAATTATTGACAAGGTAAGGAAATTTATACAGTGTTTTATAATTTTTTCACAATATTAAATATCTATATCCTTTAAGGTGAATAAATAAAAGTTATTCTTATTTTTTACATACTCCAAAACTTTTTTGTCGTAACCACATTTGCTAAATAAGCAATAATACTTATTTTTATACTTTAGTGTTTCGGCTTTAAGAACTAGATTTTCTAGTACATCAATGGTGGTTAAGCTTTGACTCCATTTACATTCACCAACTAAAACACTATCATAACTAGTGGCCACAATGTCCAATTGTGAGGGCTTTTGTAGAACTGGATTATATCCAACCCAGCTTCCTATACTTTCAAATACAAAGGGAAGTTTATACTCAGAGTTGAGTTTTTTTAGATATTCCGTTGAAATTTCTTCAAAAACATATCCAATATGGCTGTTTAAATCTCTTTTTATTTTATTTTGAAATAAATAATCTATCATATTCATATCAATTAGACCTCGGTTTTTATAAACAAATCTATACCAGAATCTAAAGAAGTTATCCTCTAGTCTATAAAAGCTCCATGGTCTAACAATACTCATACCTACAGATCGTCTACGACTGATTATATTTAATTTTTTCAATTTCTTAATCATTAAAATCAAATCTTCTCCAGTTGAAATATTTTTATTATGAAACCTTTCTAAGTTATAATCTCCCTTAGATAGTAAGGAGAGAATTTTATTAGCAAAGTTAATATCTTCAACTTGAGCTTTTAAATAATTTTCTGGTTCGTTGAAAAGATAGGAACTCTTATTTAGAATAAATTCCATTACATTGGTCTCATAATCTCTACTATAATCAAATTGCATTACATATTGAGGAATGCCACCTAGAGTAGAGTAATAGATGATTTTTTCTTCAATGGAGAGATATGGAAAAAAATGAGAACATTCAAAAAAGCTAAAGGGTTCTATCTTAAATTGAGCAGTTTGTAAGCCGTAAAGGGAGCTTTTAGGATTTAGAAAGGTCTTTTCCATGAATCCATTGGCAGAACCGCTAATTATAAGAAAGATTTGAGTAGCTTTAAAATAGAATTCTATAGCTTTTTTTAGTTGGGATAGAAATAAAGCATTGTTTTGGCCTATATATGAAAGTTCCTCTAAAACTACTACTATTCTCTTATTACCACAATTATCAGCGATAGTTTTTAGGCAGTCCTCCCAGCTAATAATAGGAGAAGATTCTTCGTTGATATTGAAAAAATTACATATTAATTTATTAAAATTATCCATAGCTGATGCTTCATTGCTTTCATCCATAGCGTAATATAGAGTATCTTTGTCTTTTACAAACTCTTTAATTAGAGAAGTTTTTCCAACCTTTCTCCGTCCATATAATATTACTAATTGAAAGCCATCTCTTGTATATAATTTATTCAGTTGTTCCAATTCATATTTTCTTCCTACAAACATAAGTTTAGCACCTCCAAAGGGTTCCTTACTTATATCATATGATAAGTAACATAAAATATCAATTTATAACATAATTATGTATATTTTTAAATATTGATCCTTGAGTAAAATAAGATTTTAAGGTAGGATTTTTTGATAAAAAAAGAAGAGGGCTGCTACACAATAGAATAGTGCAACAACCCAGTGAAAAAATAATTTAATAGCTCTTTTAACTAAAAGTGAAATAGATTTATTATGTATGGTGCTAGTATAGGCAAGAATATTGCAGGAAGCAAATTAGCTACTTTTATTTTTGTTACTCCTAGCATATTTAAACCTAAACCTATGATTATAAGACTACCGCAAGCTTCCATATTTAATTTTACAGCTTCTGTTAATATAGGCACAAGAAAGGATGCTCCTAAAGTTATTGAGCCCTGATAAATTAGTACAACAACGGCAGATAACATTACCCCAATACCTAATGTTGAAGTGAAGATTATGGAGCTTATGCCATCTAATATAGATTTAGAAAAAAGAATTTTGTGATCATTTTGAAGTCCGCTTTGCAAGGAACCTACAATGGACATGGCACCAACACAAAAGAGTAAGCTAGCACTAACAAATCCTTCAGAAATCTTGCTATTGGTATTGTTAAATTTAGATTCTATTTTATCTCCTAGTTTTTTCAGTGCCTTATCTATATCTATAGCTTCTCCTATAAGAGCACCTAAAGCCATACATATAATTACTACTAAGGTGTTTTCCGCCTTTAAGGATCCTTGAATGCCAATTAGTAGTACACATAAAGCTAAACCTTGCATTATAGTTTTATTAAATCTTTCAGAAATACCCCCTCTTAGCAATAAGCCTAAAATAGACCCGGCAATAATTGCAAGGAAATTTATAATAGTTCCTAACATATTCGCAAGCCCCCCAATTTTCATAAAGATAAAATTATTTTACAACAATGAAGAAATTAGTCAATATTTTTAGATATTAAACATAAGTTCTGAGATATTAGAGTAATTTTTATTTTATATTAAAGGAAAAAGGCTGATGAAAAGCTTATTACTTTGCATCAGCCTTTGAAATATATGATTTATAATATTAGTTCTAGTAATTTGGATCTATACTATGATCTTGCAGTGGCCCTTTTTATGAGTTTAGCAATTTCATTTATAACAAGAGGCATTACAGAAAGTATACCTACAATGAGCCAATCCTTCATATACAGATCATAGACATTGAAAACATTTCTTAAGAAAGGCACTGTTATTACTATATCTTGTAGCAAAATACCTATTATAACAGCTCCAATTAAGTATTTATTGCTAAAGAGGCCTAATTGGAATATAGACTTATCCGGATGTCTCATATTAAAGGAATGGAACAATTGGGATACACTAAGTACTACGAAAGCCATAGTTCTTGCGTATCTTAGAGCCTCTTCAGATATATTTGCTGGGAACAGAGGAAGTATGTTTTTGGTACCTGTGTACATTTTTGCACCAATAACAAAAGCTGTTAAGGTTAATAGACCGATTAACAATCCGTTAAGTAATACCTTAATGCCGCCGCCATGGGCAAATAAGTTTTCATCGGGATCTCTAGGTTTTTCCTTCATTACATCTTTATCACCGGGATCCATTCCCAAAGACAAAGCTGGAAGGGTATCTGTAATAAGGTTAACCCAAAGAATGTGGATAGATAGCAAAGGAGCTTCCCAACCTAGTATTATTGCGAAAAATAAAGCTATTATTTCACCAGCATTACAAGACAATAGGAAAAGTACAGATTTCTTAATATTGTTAAAGATATTTCTACCTTCTTCAATAGCAGTAACTATAGTAGAGAAATTGTCGTCTGTTAGAACCATATCGGAGGCACCTTTAGCAACGTCGGTTCCAGTAATACCCATGGCAACACCGATATCTGCCATTTTAAGTGAAGGAGCATCGTTAACCCCATCACCGGTCATGGATACTATATTTCCCTTTGACTTAAAGGCTTTTACTATTCTAACCTTATGTTCCGGTGAAACTCTAGCAAATACTCTTAAGTTATCTATTTTAGAGCTAAGCTCTTCATCGCTCATCTTATCAAGTTCTGTACCAAAGATAGCCTGAGACTCGTCCTCTGCGATACCTAATTCCTTTGCAATAGCAAAGGCGGTATTTTTATGGTCTCCTGTTATCATTATGGTTTTTATACCGGATTGTTTACATAGAGCAATGGAATCTTTAACTTCCTCTCTAGGTGGATCAATCATGCCCACTAAGCCTATGAAGATTAAATCTTTTTCAAGACTATCTATTTCAACCTCTGTACTAGTAATTACCTTGAAGGCACCTCCTAAAACTCTTAAGGCATCATCGGACATGGCGTTGGAGCTACTCATAATATCGGCCTTAATATCATCTGTTAGGGGAAGAATTTTACCATTAACATAGGCCTTCGTACAAATATTTAATAGATTATCGATAGCACCTTTGGTCATTACATAGTATTCATCATTATATTTATTTACTGTAGTCATCAACTTTCTATCGGATTCAAAAGGAATTTCCATAACTCTTTTGTGGTTTTTATTTAATTCCTCTGTGGTTATATTGAATTTAACACCCATTTCTAGTAAAGCTATTTCTGTAGGATCACCTGTTTTTGAGTTTTCTGTATAGGTAGCGTCATTACAAAGCATCATGTTTTCAAGAAGGAGCTTATGGCTTGGAATTTTAATATCCATGGTATTTATAGGGCTTAAAATTCCATCAGCATAATACTTCATAACAGTCATTTTGTTTTGGGTAAGTGTTCCAGTTTTATCAGAGCAAACTATATTAACAGAACCTAGGGTTTCAACAGAGGGGAGCTTTCTAACTATAGCGTTTTTCTTTATCATTTTTTGAACACCTATAGCTAGAACAATGGTTACTATAGCGGCCAAGCCTTCAGGTATAGCAGCCACAGCTAAGCTTATAGCTATTAATAACATTTCAAGAGGAGGGTTACCTCTTAATATTCCAACGACAAACATAAGAAGACAAATAATAATAGCACCGGCACCTAAGAATTTACCAAGTTGAGCTAACTTCTTCTGAAGGGGAGTAAGTTCATTTTCTTGCTCATCTAACATTTTTGCTATTTTTCCTATTTCCGTATCCATACCGGTAGCCACGGCTATACCTACTCCTCGACCATAAGTAGCTAGGGTAGACATAAAGGCCATATTCTTTTGATCTCCAAGAGGAGTATCTTCTGATTCTAAATTAATTGAGGCATCCTTGTCTACAGGTACCGATTCACCAGTCAAAGCTGATTCTTCTACTTTTAAATTGGCGGTTTCTATAAGTCTGATATCGCAAGGTATATATCTTCCAGCGTCAATGATAACAATATCACCAGGAACTATTTCTTCTGATGGTATTTCTATCAATTCACCATTTCGCTTAGCAATAGCCTTAGGGGTTGCTAATTGCTTTAGAGCTTCTAAAGATTTCTCGGCTTTAGATTCTTGTATTACACCAACTACTGCATTGATTACCACAACTACAGCAATAACTATAGCGTCACTAGGCTCATCTAATATTACAGAAATTACCGCTGCAGCTAATAGTATATATATAAGTACATCATTTAATTGGGCTAAGAGCATTTGAAACATAGTTTTTTTCTTTTTACCTTCTAATTTATTCAGTCCATATTTTTCTTGTCTTTTGGCAACTTCTTCGTGGGTTAATCCATTAAGGATGTCTGTGCCAAATTCTTCGATTATAGATTCTTGGCTTTTCGTAAACCACTTCAATGAACAACACCCTTTCTTTTAGAATATTATTTAGATTTTTTCAAATTTCCTCTGGTATTTAGATTAGATATACTTAAAAGTATTAAAAAAGACCTTTGTCTCACAATAATTTCTAGTGAAACAAAGGTCTTGCTAACTCAAGTAAAAAATTTAAGTTTAAAAACTTAAATTTTTATATACGAGCTAACTATCCGGGCTTACGCCGTAATGACGAATAGTTAAAGGCCAATGCCTAGCTACTCCCCTTTTCACAGAAATTATAACATATAGTGGAAAAATAATCAATATTTATATGTCAACATAATGACATTAAATATAATGGCACTAAAAAATAAAAAAATACAGTGAACTTTATAGGATTTTTATAAATTGAAAAAAGAATTTTTATTAGATTTATTGACATAAAAATTTGACAAGCATATAATGAATATATGAACAATGATTCATATATTCAAATTAGAGGTGAAAGTGATGGGAGAAAAGGATAATTTGGAGATTTGCAATAGTTTAACCATACATCAAGATATAGTAGACAAAGTTAAAGAACATATACCTGAGGAAGAACTGCTTTACGACCTGTCTGATTTATTTAAGGTCTTTGGTGATACTACCCGAATAAAAATCCTATGTGCATTATTTCAAGAGGAAATGTGCGTATGCGATATTGCAGCCTTGCTTAATATGACTCAATCAGCAATATCTCATCAATTGAGAGTACTAAAACAAGCTAGATTAGTTAAATTCAGAAAGGAAGGTAAGGTAGTTTATTATTCCTTAGATGATGATCATGTTAAGAGTATATTTGATCAAGGCCTAAATCACATATTGGAGAAAAGATAGTAATAGAAACGGGGGATCTAAAATGGAAGCAAATAATATAAAAGATAGTAAAGGCAAGTTGAGACGACAATTTATATTAGAAGGTCTAGACTGTGCTAATTGCGCTGCCAAAATAGAGCAAAGAGTTTCTAATTTAGAAGGAATTCATTTTGCCAGTGTTAATTTTCCTACTAAGACCCTAACTATTGAAGTTAATGAAAATGGTGATGTGAATAAATTACTTTCCTTAGTTATAAAGACTGTCACAGAGGTTGAAGCTCATGTGAAGGTTAAGGAGAAGATTAAAAATAGCAATCAAAAAATGGAGTTTATTTTAAAGGGACTAGACTGTGCTAACTGTGCCGCTAAGATAGAAAAGGAAGTTCAGAAGCTAGTAGATGTTGAAGAGGCTACTGTAGATTTTATCAACACTAAACTTTCAATTCAAATAGATAAAGATGTTTCTACAAAGGAAATGGTAAATAAGATTAAAGAAGTAGTGAAAAGTCATGAACCAGAGGTAGAAGTAATAGAGCTACAAAATAAAAACACTTCGAAAAAGATGGAAGAAGAGCAAGAAGGAAAAGGGGAACTAATAAAGCTAGCTATAGGTGCTTTGATATTTGCAGTAGCCTTAGCCTTTGATTTTCCTCAAACATTAGAATTAATCCTCTTTCTTATAAGCTATATTATCGTAGGTGGAAAGGTAGTTTTAAGGGCTGGAAAAAATATATTAAAGGGTGAAGTGTTTGATGAGAACTTTTTAATGGCCTTGGCTACCATTGGAGCTTTTCTTATTAAAGAATATCCTGAAGCAGTGGCAGTAATGCTCTTCTACCAAGTTGGAGAAATATTTCAGGATATGGCGGTTAATAATTCAAGAAAATCCATAACTGCTTTAATGGATATTAGACCTGATTATGCTAATCTTAAAATTGATGAGGAAATAAGAAAAGTTTCTCCAGAAGATGTGAGCCTTGGGGATTTAATAATAGTTAAACCTGGTGAAAAGGTACCTCTTGATGGAGTTATAGTAGAAGGAACTTCCATGATAGATACCTCCGCTTTAACTGGTGAATCAGTGCCTACTAGGGTAGGAGTAGGAGATGCAGTTCTTAGTGGTGCAATTAATAAAAATGCTGTCTTAACAATAAAAATAGAAAAGGAATTTGCTGATTCTACTGTAGCAAAAATTCTTGATTTAGTAGAAAACGCCGGCAGTAAGAAGGCTCCAACGGAAAAGTTTATAACTAAGTTTGCGAGAGTTTATACTCCTGTTGTAGTGTTCTTAGCCATAGCTTTAGCTATAATTCCACCACTTTTCGTTGAAGGAGCAACCTTCTCTCAGTGGTTATATAGGGCCTTATCCTTCTTAGTAGTATCTTGTCCATGTGCTTTAGTGGTATCTGTACCTTTGGGTTTCTTTGGAGGAATAGGAGCAGCCTCTAAAAATGGTATATTAGTTAAAGGTGGAAATTATCTTGAGGCATTAAACAATGTGGAGATGGTTGTCTTTGATAAAACAGGAACCTTAACTAAGGGAGTCTTTGAAGTAACAGAGATAAGGACAGAAAATAAGGTCAATAAGGATGAACTTTTAAGCTATGCAGCTTATGCTGAAGCCTTTTCCAATCATCCTATAGCCACATCTATATTAAAGGCTTACGGTAAAGAGATAATAAAAGGTAAAATTAGTAATTATGAAGAAATTTCAGGACAGGGAGTTAAAGTTTTAGTTGAAGGAAAAGAGATTTTAGCAGGTAATTACAGATTAATGGATAAAGAAAATATAGCCTACAAAAAAATAGATGCTATTGGCACTGTAGTTTATATTGCTCTTGATAAAAGATATTTAGGATATTTAGTGATTTCAGATGAAATAAAAAAGGATTCTGCAGAGGCTATAAAAACTCTAAAGTCCCTAGGTGTAAGAAAGACATCAATGCTAACAGGAGATAATAGGTTTGTAGCAGAAAGAATAGGTAAGGAGCTTGAGCTTGATGAAGTTTATGCTGAACTATTGCCAGATCAAAAGGTGGAAAAACTAGAGTCGCTAGAAAAAGAAAAATCTACAAAAGGGAAGTTAATTTTTGTAGGAGATGGTATTAATGATGCTCCCGTTTTGGCTAGAGCAGATATAGGTATAGCAATGGGAGGGGTAGGCTCTGATGCAGCAATAGAAGCTTCTGATGTTGTTATAATGACCGATGAGCCTTATAAGATAGTTGATGCAATAAAAATTGCAAAGAATACAAGAAAAATTGTTTTGCAAAATATTTGCTTTGCCCTTGCCGTTAAGGTTTTAATACTGATATTAGTTGCTATAGGCTTAGGTACCATGTGGGAAGCAGTATTTGGTGATGTAGGGGTTACAGTGATAGCTGTTTTAAATTCTATGAGAGCTATGAATGTAAAAAAATTATAAGATTATTATATAAGTAAGATTTCAGCCTTTTTGGCTGAAGTTTTTCTTTGTAGCTTAAAAATATCTATTTTTTGCTTTTGAATTTAATTACCAGTAAAAGGTTTGATTCTCTTTATAAATATATACTATACTAAAACCTGCTAATATAATAAAATAGGTTTAGACAAGCTAATTATAAACGAAAGAGAGTGTGTGCTATGAGGCATCTATTTATAATAAATCCTCAAGCAGGTAAAGGAAGAACAAAAGATATAATTCCAATGATAGAAAAAGCCTGTAAGAAGGAATCAATAGAATACATTATAGAAATTACAGAAAAAGCTGGACATGCTAGAGAAATTGCAAAGGAGTATACTAGCAAAGAGGTTATGAGGGTATACTCTGTAGGGGGAGATGGTACCCTAAACGAAGTTCTAAATGGTATGGCTGAAAGTGATAGTAGTTTGGCTATAATTCCAAGCGGTAGTGGGAATGATTTTATTAGAAGCTTAACGAATAAGGAAGATTTAGAAGACATACTGATAACTAGTATTAAGAAGGAATTTGAATTAGTGGATTTAGGAAAGTGTAATGATAAGTATTTTATTAATATAGCCTCTGTCGGTTTAGATGCAGAAATAGTCTATAATGCTATAAAGATAAAAAGACTACCCTTAATACCTTCAAAGTTTGCTTATTTGATCAGCATATTTACCACTGTATTTGGATATAAAAGTAAGAAGTTAAAAATTCAATTAGATGACAAAAATATATACGAGGAAACATTATTAACGGCAGTAGCTAATGGCAAATACTATGGTGGAGGTATGATGGTAGCGCCAAAGGCTGAATTATGTGATGGAACTTTTGAAATCTGCCATGTCAAGGAAGTAAGCCCTTTTAAAATTATTAGATTATTTCCAAGACTAATTAAAGGAATTCATGATACAATAAAAGAAGTGAGCTTTTATAAAACAAAGAAGATTAGAATACAAAGTGAAGAAGAGATATCTGTAAATATTGATGGAGAATTGTTTAGGGCTAGGGATATAAGTCTTGAAATACTTCCAAAAGCCATTAAAATAGTAAGACCTTGAAAACTTGGCAATAATTTAAGAAGGATTACTTCAATAACTTCTCTACCAATTCTATATTAATAATTATGACGTTATATTTATGCAGGGAGTGATATTGTTGAAATTTTTATGGTATAGTTACTTTGCTGTATATTTAACTTTAAAAAGTACAGCTTTAGTTAAAGTGAAATACTTAGAAAAAAAGGATCCACAAAAGGCAGCTCAGTATGCTTTTAAAAAAGTTAAAGAAATGACCAATCATATTTTAAAGATTACTAAAACAGATTTTCAGATATATGGTGAGGAAAATATACCGGATGAACCGTGTGTGTTTGTGGCCAATCATCAAGCAATTTTTGATGTTTTTGCCCTTTTGGCATCTATGAATCAGGTAACTGGTTTTATTGCTAAAAAGGAACTATCAAAGTTACCCCTTATTCCTACATGGGTGAGGGCTATAGGTACTGTATTTATAGATAGATCAAACGCAAGAGAAGGTATGAAGGCTATAAACCAAGGAATTGAAAATATAAAGAAAGGCTATTCCATGGTTATTTTTCCTGAAGGAACTAGAAGCTTAAGTTCCGCCATGGGAACTATGAAAAAGGGAAGCTTGAAAATGGCAATTAAATCCGAAGCGCCAATAGTGCCAGTAACAATAGATGGAACTTATAAAGTGTTAGAAGTAGGAAAGAAAGTAAGCGGTCATACAATAAAAATAATGTTTCATAAACCTATAGAAACTGCAGGATTGTCTAAGGAAGATCAAAAGAATCTTACTGAGCAAGTGCAGGCAATAGTTGAAGAAGGATTAAAAAAGTTGACTAATTAATATTTAATTAGGGTCTAAGAAAGAAGTAGAAAGATATAAAGGCTTTTTCATAACATTGCTATGAAAAAGCCTTCTTTAATCTCAGTTTATCTCATTAATTATTACCACATTGGACTAAGCCTCCTTGATGTACTTTAAAGGATCCGGTCCATCACTCCCATCTTTTAAGATTAATATTTCCATACCCCTAAAGGTTTTAATAAATTATATTGGTGGAATCATCCCCTATCTTTAAAATTTAGATACTTGCTGATCACCCCTTACCTATAAATGATATGGAATATATTAAAATTTAATTTAAGAAGCAATATATATGTTAATTTGATGGAAGTTGTTAATAATATTATAAGAAAAATATAAAGATAAGTCAACGGTGAATTTGGAATATTCAGAAAATTTGTTTTTTAAAATTTGACTATTTTCGTAATTTAGTTTTCCAAATTATAAAGAAGTAAATATAAATATATAAGAAAAAATCGAAATATAATATTGATTAAAATGAATCAATAAAATACAATGGAATAGATGTTGGAATTACCAATACTAAATTACATATGGCTGCCTTGGTGTATTTAGCCAGCAACCTAGATAACTAAAAGGAGGCTTTAAATATGAGCAATAGCGCTATTGATAATCTTTCAATCAATACAATAAGAATGTTAAGTATCGAAGCTATTCAAAAATCAAAATCAGGACATCCAGGATTGCCTTTAGGAGCAGCACCTATGGCCTATACTTTATGGTCAAAGGTTATGAAGCATAATCCAAGTAATCCAAATTGGGTAAATAGAGATAGATTTATTCTTTCAGCTGGACATGGATCAATGCTCTTATATTCATTGTTGCATCTTTTTGGATATGGGCTTAGCATAGATGATTTAAAAAATTTCAGACAATGGGGAAGCAAAACACCAGGTCATCCAGAATATGGCCATACTGTAGGTGTTGAAATTACTACAGGCCCCCTAGGTCAAGGTATCGCTAATGCAGTAGGTATGGCTATGGCAGAGGCTCATCTTGCTAGCATATTTAATAAGCCAGGTTTTGAAATAGTAGACCATTACACCTATGCCTTAGCTGGAGATGGCTGTATGATGGAAGGTATTTCAGGTGAAGCAGCATCTTTAGCAGGAACCTTAGGGCTTGGAAAGTTAATAGTATTGTATGATTCAAATAATATTTCTATAGAAGGAAGCACAGACATTGCCTTTAGAGAAAAGGTTGGAGAAAGATTTAAGGCTTATGGCTGGCAGGTATTGTTAGTTGAAGACGGTAATGATGTAGAAGCTATCAATAAAGCTTTAGAAGAAGCTAAGGCAGATAAAGATCGTCCAACCTTAATTGAAATAAAGACAAAGATTGGATATGGTTCACCAAAAGAAGGAAGTGCTTCTTCTCATGGAGAACCTTTAGGTGATGATAATATAGCAAAGACAAAAGAGTTCTTTAATTGGAACTATGGTGTTGAGTTCCATGTACCACAGGAAGTAAGAGATTATATGTCTACTTTACAGGAAAAGGGAAAGAAAGCGGAAGAAGAGTGGAATAAGCTTTTCGAAGATTATAAAAAGCAATATCCTGATTTAGCAAAGCTATGGGAAACTTACCACAGTAAGGAGCTTTCAGTAGACTTGTTAAAAGAAGAGAAGCTTTGGAAGTTTGAAGGAAAGGCTGCTACTAGAAGCTCTTCTGGAGAAGTTTTAAATAGACTTATAGAATATATACCAAACCTATTTGGTGGATCCGCTGATTTAGCTCCTTCTACTAAGACTTACATGAAAGGTAAGGGAGATTTTTCAGCAGAGGATAGAAAGGGAGCTAACTTACATTTTGGTGTAAGAGAACATGCTATGGCAGCTATAGCAAATGGAATAGCTGTTCATGGTGGACTAATTCCTTTTGTATCTACTTTCTTCGTATTTAGCGATTACATGAAGCATTCCATGAGATTGTCAGCACTTATGAAGCTTCCTGTAATTTATATACTAACTCACGACAGTATTGGTGTTGGAGAAGACGGACCTACTCATGAACCAATAGAACATTTAGCAGGTTTGAGAAGCATACCAAACTTTATCACTTATAGACCAGCTGATGCTAGAGAAGTGGCTGCTGCTTGGTGTTCAGCATTAACTACAAAGGATGCTCCTACAGCCTTAATATTAAGCCGTCAAGACTTGCCACTATTAGAAGGAAGTTCTGCAGAAGCCTTAAAGGGTGCTTATATTCTTAAGGACTACAGTAATGGTACACCAGATATTATATTGATGGCTACAGGATCTGAAGTTCAACTTATAGTTGAAGCTGCAAAAATATTAAACGAAAAAGGAATAAAGGCTAGAGTAGTTAGCATGCCTTCTTTTGAAATCTTTGAAAGACAAAGTGAAGAATATAAAGAAGCTATTCTACCTAAGTCAGTTAGAAAGAGAGTTGCAGTAGAAGCTGCTAGTTCCTTTGGATGGCACAAATATGTAGGACTTGATGGGGATATAGTTTCTATAGATACCTTTGGTGCATCTGCTCCTGGAAACTTACTATTTGAAAAGTTTGGCATAACTGTAGAAAAGGTAGTAGAAGCTGCTGAAAACTTAAAATAATGCAAGGGAGACTGTGTGTCTCCCTTGTTTTTATATCCTTAATAAAATCCCTACTCTTAGGAAAAACTAAAATTGAGTTTTTCAGATGAGAGGTGGTATTATTGAAGAAGCTATACATTAAAGATATAAAAGATGGTTCAAAAGTTAATGATAGTTTTATGGTAATGAAAAAGTTGTCCTTTGATGGAGAAAATGTAACGGCCTTTATTGGTGATAAAACCGGTGAAATGAGGGCCTTAATTTGTGATAAAAGTAATAGTATAAAGGTAGGAGACGTAATAACTATAAAAGCTACAAAGGATGGAATCCTTAAAGCCACAGAGTATAAAATTGAAAAGAACTATAAGTTAGACCACTACCTTCCTTCTATAAATAGACCTATTGATGAATTAATGCAGGAACTAGAACAAATATCCTGCGAAGAGTTCAAAACAAAAGAAAGTCAAAGCTTAAATGCCTACTTCTTTTCTAATCCAGACTTTGTTGAAAAATTTAAGTATGGTATCGGAGGATTGAGTCAACATCATAATTATAGAGGCGGGTTATTAGAACATACTTTGAATGTAATGTACCTAACTAAGATGTTAGCCTATAGATATGATTGTCGCTTTAAGGAAATTGCAATTTTAGCTGCAAAGCTTCACGATATTGGTAAAATAGAGGAGTATAACACAGAAGGACCCTTTAAGGTAACTATGAGAGGTGAAATGGAAGGTCATATAGTAATAGGCATGGGGATGATAGAAGAAGCCTTTAAGGCTGGTGGAAATATTTATAGCGAGGATTTTAAACATCGATTAAGAGGATGTATAGTTCAGCACCATGGAAAAGTAGAGTATGGGTCTCCAAAGGCTCCTAACACTGAAGAAGCTTATATAGTCCACTTTGCAGATTATGTGGATGCTACTATGAATAAAATAGGCCAGATTAAAGATCTATTAGAGCCGGATACTTGGTCTGAATACGATAGAAGAATAGGTACTAGGTTATATTTTTAATAAATATATTTGATGTAAAAAACGTTAACACAGCAATAGTTAGCGTTTTTTACTTTGAGAAAAATTGGCCTATATAAATTTGTGATAAATTCAAATATGCTTAGTTAAGCATTTACATAATTCCCTATGAGATGGTATGATATTTATATAGCTATTTGTATATTTTTAAAGCTTGGAGGTAGTAAAAATGGAGAATAAGGCTAATGATCATATCATAGGACTAATAGGCAAATCCGGTAGTGGAAAAACTACGATACTCCAGCATTTCAGGGAAAAAGGTTATAATGTTATTGAAAGCTATACCGACAGGCCTAAAAGATTTGAAAATGAAAGAGGACATCTATTTATTTCAAGGGAAGATGTAGAAAAATATAAAGACGAAATGATAGCCTATACTTTTTTTGACAACCATCATTATTTTGCTACAAGAAGTCAATATAGAGGTAAAGGAATAACCTTTTATACTATAGATCCTGTTGGCGTTATTGCACTAGAAAGAGAGATTACAGATGCTAACTTAATCTTTATTTATATTGAGGTAGACGAGAGTATTAGAAAAGAAAGAATTCTTAATCGGCATATAAAGGGAAATAAAAATATGGATGCTACTGCTTTAAGAAAGGCTCAAGAAGAAGTGGAAAGAAGAATAAAGCATGATAGAGAGTTTTTTTCTACTATAAAATGTCACTATGTAATTGATAATAATGGTTCTGTTGAAGAAACTGTTAAAGAAATTGAGAAACTGATAGAAACTATTGAAAAATAAGAGGGAATTGTTAAGGAGGTGCCTTTTGGTACCTCATTAATTTTAGTTTGTGGAGGACTTTATGAGCACAGTAAAAATAATACATTGTAGTGATTTTCATTTTGATACGCCTTTCAAGGAATATGAAAAAAACATGGCGGAAAAAAGAAAGGAAGACCTAAGAGAAACCTTTGCTAACATAATAAAAATGGCCAAGGATGAAGGGGTTCAGTTTATATTAATCAGTGGAGATATCTTTGATAATTCAACTGTAACCTATGAGACAATAAAGGTTATGAAAAAGTATTTTGAACAAGTGAGTCATATACATATTTTCATTAGTGCCGGTAATCATGATCCTCTAGACAAAAATAGCTATTATAATACTGTGAGTTGGCCGGAAAATGTGCATATATTTGGCACTAATATGGAAAAGATTGCTCTGGAGGAATTAGGAGTATGTGTATATGGTAGATCCTTTGGTAGCACTTATGAGAGGGAAGGTCTATTAAAAAACTTTACTGTAGAAGATCCTTCGAAGATTAATATTATGGTTATGCACGGTGATGTGGTTCAAGGCAATGGTAGCTCTGACTATAATCCTATTATGGAATCAGACATTTATAATAGTGGTTTAGATTATTTAGCCTTAGGCCATATTCACAAATATTCAGGAATACAACGAAATGGAAAGACCTATTGGTCTTATTCAGGTTGTGTAGAGGGAAGGGGGTTTGATGAATTAGGGCCTAAAGGAATTGTTATAGGTGAAGTTGGTAAGGGCTTTGTAAAATTAGGATTTCAAGAAATTTGCAAAAGACGTTTGCATGAGTTACAGGTGGAAATTTCTGGAGTTGAAAATTATGATGATATCCTTTTGGAAATAAATAAAAAGTTAGGTTTACATGATGAAAAGAAGGACAAAGCTCAAATATTAGATGATATAAGAAGAGACATATATAAAATAGTTCTCAAGGGGCAAATTGATGAAGAGTTTATTATAAACAAATCTGTTTTAGAGGATAAATTAAAGGAATCTTTCTATTATGTTAAGATAGTGGATTTAACAGAAGCTAAAATTGATTATAAGTCCTTGGCACAAGAATACAATCTTAAGGGAGTCTTTGTAAAGAAAATCCTTGAAAAGTTAAGTTTAGCAGAAGATGAGGAAGAGAAGGAAAAGTTAAAGATGGCATTAAGAATGGGAGTTGAAGCTTTAGACTACAGGGTGGTGAGAAAATATGAAGATTAAGAATATATATATTAAAAGCTTTGGTAAATTAAAAGATTTAAATTTAGACTTTAATGATGGGCTTAATATTATATATGGTAGCAATGAATCAGGAAAAAGCACCATCCAGCATTTTATAAAGACTATGTTTTATGGCATGAATTCACAGAAAAGGGCCATTGCAGACAATGAACGAAAAAAATATATTCCTTGGTATGATAACAGAGCAGAAGGAAGGCTGACCTTCCAAGATGAAAGAGGAAGGGAGTATGTTATAGAGCGAACTTTTGGCGCTACGAAAAAAGAAGATCATACAGTAGTATATGATTTTATTACAGGGCAAGAGGCCCTGCATCTAGATAACTATCAACCAGGAAGGGACCTTTTTGGACTTGGTGAAGATGCCTTTGAAAAAACTTTGTTTATAAAGCAATTAGGTGCAAAGGTAGCTATGGATAAGGAAGATGAAATTATGAAAAAACTCTCCAATATTCAAGAGAGTGGGCAAGAAGATCTTTCTTATAACAAGGCTAAGTTAGCTTTAGAAAATTATAAGAAATCCTTAAGAGGATCAAGAAAACAAGGAAAGATTGATATTTTAGAAGATAAGATTATGAGCTTAAAGATGGAACAGCAGGAGTTAGAGCTTTTACACAGAAGCAATTTAGAGGATAGCAAACTTCTCCAGGAAAACTTGAATAAAATAAGAATTTTAGAGCAAAATTTAGAACAGGTTTTAAAAAGGAAAAGGGATATAAAAAATACTTCTATGGAGAGTGAAAAGGAAAGAATTTTTAAGGATAAATACTATGATGGAACTATTAAAGAAGCAGAAGATTTGATATATAAAGCTTCAGAAACTTTTGTTATTTATAAGGAAAGATACGAAGCTTTGAAGGTAATTGAAGAGGAAGCAAAAAAACTAAAAAGCTTGTTAGAAAGAGAGAAAGAAGAACTTAATCACTATGAAGGTTTTCAATTATTGGAAGAAAATGTAGATAAAAAGTTAAATATTTTAGCTATGGAAAAAAAGGAATTGGAGAATCTTATGCAGCAACAGTCCTTGCTGGAAGAGGAAATAAAAGCTCTTCAAAGTCGAATAGCTTATCTTAACAGTGAATTTCAAGAAGATGCTAAACTTTTAAATATTACTATTGAGGAAGAAAATACTATAATAAGACTTGAGGAAAAGCTACAGCATTTATCCTATGCTATAGAGTCGAAAAAAATAAAGGATAATAGAGAGTTAAAAAAGGATATTTTAAAGGACAAAAGGAAAAATTTTAAATTCTTAATATTAGTAGGCTCTTTAATAAGCTTGGCAATAATTTATGGAGCAGTTTCTAGAAATTTGACTGCTGATATTATTGGATTTGTAGGTATATTAATGGGTATTTACGGGTATAGCCAATATAAAAGGGCTACTAAAGAGCTGCAAATTATAGCCAAAGCGGAAGCAAATAGTGATGGGCTTTTATTAAAAGAGAAAAGGGAAGTGGAAGAAAAGCTAAAGGAATTATATAGCAAGTATCATGTTGAAAGTTATATGGATTTAAAGAATAAGCTGGACAGTTGTAGAAGTACCATTAGTACATTAGAAGGTATTAATATAAGCCTTAAGGAGAAGGAACTACAGCTAGATAAATTAAGGATTACAAAGGCTTGGGAAAGGTTAGATAAAATACAAAAATACTTTGAAAAAATATTTAAACAGTGTGATTGTAGCAACATGGAGCACTTTTACATAAGATTAAAAGAATACCGTGAACTGCAGTTTGCTATCAATAAATTACAGGAGCAATACAAGAGTAAAATTGATGAAGTAGAAAAGAAACTTATAGCCTTCACTAGTGCAGAAAAGGAGTTAAAGCATCTTTTATCTAATTTTAAAAACTTTAATGATAATATGTATAATTTAAATTATTGCCAGAACTTTATAGAAGATTTAAAAGAGGCACTGGACAATATTAAAGAAGCACAAGAAAAAGAGGATAAAAAGCTAAATGAACTTGTAGATAGTTTAGATGAGCAAATAGCTGAGCTAAATAGAAAAATTATTGAAAGTAAAGAACTAAAAAAGGATATAGAACATAAAATTGAAACTAGGTTTAAAGATAAGAGACAATTATGGATGGTAGAAGAAGAGATTGAACAGTGTAGGGAGCAAATAGCAAAATTAAAGAACTTATATGAAGCTTCAAAGATAGCATCTACAGTATTAGATGAAGCTTTCCAAGAGGTGCAAAGTAACTTTATTCCTAATCTTAATGCTGAAGTTGCTAATATTTTAAGTAGTATAACAAAGGGTAAGTATAATAAGGTAAGGGTATCTCCTGCGGATAATTACCAAATAAAAGTGCTACAAGAGGAATCTTTGAGGAGTTTAGATTTTCTTAGCGGTGGTACCTTTGATCAGGTTTATTTTTCCTTACGTTTAGCTTTAAGTAATTTGATATTTAAGAAATCAAATGTACCCATATTTTTAGATGATGCTTTCATACAATATGATGAAAGTAGATTGCATAATGCAATGGAGTTTTTACAAGAGTATTCTAAGGAACATCAAGTTATAATTTTTACTTGCAGGAAACTTCCGGTAAAAGAAACTGTTAATTTGGATTCTATATCATAATTTAAGCTAAATTTACAAATAAAATTTATGAAAAAGAGATTATATGTTATAATATTTTTATAATCAAAGAGAGGTGATTATATGGAAAATTTATATGTAAAAAGTGAGAGTAATTTTATATCCAAAACCTTGCTTATCATGGCCTTAGGTTTACTAGTAACCTTTGCTACAGCAGTAGGAACTCAACTTTTAATAACTAGCAATGAGAATTATTTAATAAAAATATTACCATTTATATTTGTGGCAATGATACTGGAAGTGGTTGTGGTATGGAATTTAAGTAGAAGAATTGATAGGCTTAGTATTTCTGCCGCTAGAACATGGTTCTTTGTTTATTCATTTCTAAATGGATTTACTTTAAGCATCGTATTTTATGCTTATGGTCTTGGTACTGTATCTGTAGCTTTCGGACTATGTGCATTAATGTTCTTTTGCTCAGCTATGATTGGTATTACTACTAAGAAAGATTTATCTACTTTAGGTAGAGTTTTAATAATGGGAGTAATAGGACTTATCTTAATCGAAATTATTGGTATTATATTACCTAGTGCCTTCCTTGGAATGAATAAGTTTATATCCTTGTTAGGTATTGCAATATTTTGTGGATTAACGGCCTATGACATGCAAAAAATTAAGCATTTTCATCAAAGTGCTTATGCCTATGATGAAAGCTATAGATCCAAGTTTGCAGTTATTGCTGCTTTAAGTTTGTATCTTGACTTCATAAATATTTTCCTTTATGTTATAAAACTACTTAAAAGTAAAGATTGATAAGAGATTAAAAAGCTTGTTCTTAGATTTTAATGCTAAGAACAAGCTTTATTTATATCACTTCTGAAAGAATATAAAACTCATTCCCATTCTTCTACATTCTCAATACCTCCCAATTGTTCCACAACCCATTGTACTGCTTCTTCAGCATCATCAAATTCCCTGTTGGTACTAGTAATATAAAGAGTTTCTCCTTCTTCTAAAGCTTGTATACTTATTTCCCTCAATCCATCGGTTAAGCGTATTTCTCCATTTTGCTGCAATCCCTCAATCATTTCTTGAATAATTTCATCACCATACATCAAAAGGACCTCCTCCAAGATATTTATATGTTAATATATGACAGTAATAAACAGTTATATAACACTTATTGAATTTTTAAATTAAATTTATATACATTATCATAGTTACCATTATACGCAAGATAAACATTACCGGTTCCTTGATTATATATTATAGAATATACGGTAGAATCCTCTTTCACTGATTTTAGAATTTTCATAGCATCTACTTCATCTATATTACCATTGGTAGAGCTAAGTAGAGTATAAGCGGTATTATATCTTTCTTTACCTTTACCAGACCTTTCTTTCTTAGATAAATAAAAATTTGTTACTACTTGAAAATTTTCATCTGAACGTATAACTTTCATTTTTCCATCTACATACTCAACTACAGCAGAATTTCCCCAGCAGTCGGCAATAAAGAAGTGAACAGAACCATCAAAGCAATTATAGTTTTTCATTAATGCTAAGGCTTCCTCTACTGTAGCTGCCTTATCTAGCAGTAATCTTAGAACTTGCCAACGACCTAATACCGGTTTAGAAATATCATAAATTATTTTTTCATTTGGAACATTCAAAGTAGCCACTACTAAGCCCTTTTCATTCATTCCATCTCTAGGCATGTAGGGAGCCCGTAGAAGAGGAGTTCTTTCATCATATTGCTTTAAAGAAGTAAGTAATTTTCCATTATCATTGGTTAAGCCTAAAGTGGTCATTTCAACTATAGAAATTGAAGAGTAGCCCTTAGAAGGATTAGTATAGAGGGCTAATATTGGATGCTTACCCTTTAAGTCTAAATTTCTAGCAAAGAGCATACTGCCTTTATTATCGAAGGTTGAAAAAGCGCTACATTCTTCATCTTCATAATAAGATTCATTATCTTCTATTTTAGGAGCATATACGGTGGTGCTGTTATTGTTGATAAGAGGAATTGCAGTAGCTTTATCTATAAAATCGTATAATTGATTAATATTTTCTGATCCTCTTTTTAAGTAATTATCTAATTTATAGTCCAGTTTATATGTCATAAAATATACACCTTGATTGCTTAATACTTTAAGTGAACTTAAGGTTCTAAATCTATTAATTTTTATTTTAATTAGAGGAGCGCTATACAAAAGCATAACTAATAATACTAAAGTTAAAATAGTTTCTCGCTTTTTTAGTCTAAAACTTTTATTCTTCCCCATATGGACCTCCCAAAAGTTTTATGCTATAGATTAACTTATTTAAAGATGTATTTTAAAATATATTTAATTTTCTAAATTCTTATTACTATAAAATTTTTATTGCAAAATTCTATCTACGTGATAAAATAAATTTTGTCGGTATTCCTGGATTAATTGCGGGAAACTGAACTGTTAAAAAATTATCAATTAAATACGACTTATATCCCTTAGGGGAATAAGAGCGAGGAGGAATGAAATGTTAAATCAAAATGTATCAAGAAGACTTAGTACAAACGAGATGGTGAAAGTTGGATTGCTATCGGCAATTACCATAGTAATGGGACTTTCAGGCTTGGGCTTTATCCCAATACAACCTTTTAAACTCACCATTATGCATCTACCTGTAATTATAGGTTCCATATTGCTAGGACCTGTAGCTGGAGGGCTAGTAGGATTAATTTTTGGACTATTTAGTATATATCAGAATATTGTCAATCCTACTATAGTATCTTTTGCATTTTATAATCCTTTAGTATCTGTTTTGCCAAGGATTTTGATAGGAATTGTTCCATTTTATGTGTACAAGTTTCTTTCAAAGTTTAATAAAACCGTTGGAGTTGCCTTAGGAGCTGCTTTAGGTTCTCTAACTAATACTGTTGGAGTGCTAGGTATGATTTACATAATTTACTTAGAGAAATATATTTCAGCTAAAGGCGTTACCGGTAAGGCTTTCCTTACAGCAGGAGCTCTTAACGGCTTATTAGAAGCCATATTAGCTACACTAATTGTTACTCCTATCGTATTTTCAATAAATAAGTTTAATAAAAGGTAGAATAAATGTAAGTTTGGAGATCCATTAGGGTCTCCTTATTTTATAGTTATAGTAAATTATAAAATTTTAGAGCCAAACAAGGCTCTAAAAAAGAGGGGCTTTTGGAGTAGGCAAAACATCATTATATATGTAATTTGTAATTTGATCTGCTGTAGTTTCTATATCAGGCTCCATAGTTAAATACCAAATACCGGATATAGTAGTACCTTTGCAGTACCCATCTATAGGAAATCTCATTTCTTCTAGCGGTGGAGGAGAAAGTAGCAAAGAAGAAGCAAGGGCAAGAATATCGTTAGTTGATATATTGGTACTTACATAAGGGGTAAGTTCCCAGACTAGACTTGGAAAACTAGTAATGTCTATTTCTTTGATATTATTAAAAAGAGCTGTTAATACTTTTCTTTGCCTAGAAGTTCTATCAAATTCTCCAGCACCTAAATTTCTTATGCGGCTATAGGCAACCGCTTGTATTCCGTTTAAATGCTGAACGCCGCTTGTTTTGATATAAGTAGGATTAACATTTTGCAATTGGGCAAGTTCCTTTGTCCATTTGTTAATTTCTTTGATTTCATTATTTTTTATCTCAATATCCACTCCTCCTAGAGCATCAATAATTTTTGATAGTCCTTTGAAATCTACCGTCATGTATTCCTTTATATCCAAGTTAAAATTTTGGTTTAAGGTTTTTACAGCCAATAAGGGTCCACCATAGGTATAAGCTTCCGTGATTTTTGATTGTCCATGTCCCTCAATAAATACATAAGAATCTCTTAATATAGAGGAGATTTTTATTTTGTTATGAAGTTTATCTATGGTAAGAATGATTATAGTATCGGAATGAGGTGGGTCGTACTTTTCTCTTCCTGTGTCAATACCGAAAAGAGCTATGTTGCGAATATCTAAAGGTGATTCTTTTACTTCCACATAATTAATGCCTAGTTCCTCTTTGCTTTGGGGTATTTCTACCTTTTCAATTTTTTTCAATCCTAGATAAATATATAGGAAATATCCACAAACTAAAATAAATATCATCAAAAATAGTGTGAAAAAAATTTTTTTAGAGAGTGAAGCCTTCATTATGTTATTCCTCCCCAATGTCCATGTTTATATAATAGTATTAACCATAAATCTATGCTTTTATGTGTAAATAGCCAATGGGGAAAGCTTTATATATTTAGCAACTATTTTAAGTGCAGTGAAATACATTTATAGAAATTATGCTAGTGAATAAATATTAAAGAATATATACTTATCTACTTTTTTCTGCTTTTGATTCATTGTAATAAGCAGGATTTTGTATATAATTATATATTGTAGTAAAATAAAATCGAATTATGATATATCCTGGTTTTCGTTAACACAAAATAAACATCTTCATATTATATTAATATGTGTCATCATGGCCAGGAGGTTTATTATGATAATTATTAATAATTTGCTTAAAGAAATTACTGAATGCTCTGAGATGGCAATGGAAGCACTAAAGGATATACTTAAGTTACCACAATTTAAATATAATAAAGATATAATTAAATACTTATGTCTTATAGATGATATGTGCCAAGAGATTCCTTTAATTCTCAAGGTTCATTACTTAGAATGTGCAGAAGAAGAGATAAAGTTTAGAATTAATTCAGTATACAGATATGCTTCAGGCCTTATTGATATATTTTATAATCTTTCTAGAGCATTAGCTAAAGCAAATTGTAATATTTTACCTAATAAACTTAAGAGTGCTATGACAACTATACAAGAAAAATTCTGTTTGCTGGCTTGGGAAATTGTTAAAATTTATGGTGTCAAAGAAGCTATGTCAATTGTAACACCAGGGTACCAGGTTATGTCTGGCATATGGATGGAATATAGAAGGATAATGCTTGCATTAGAGGCATAAAGCCTTATTCTGTAGGAAATAATTATACAAACGGCTACGGATGGAAATAAGTAATGACTGTTTTTAACTGTTGCAAATATTTACATTTTACAAAAGTTCATAGTTAATTTAATATAGTATTTGTACAAATTTTTATATCTACAATTAATCTTTATAATATTAGTTTTATATAGGATACCATTAGTGAGATTTAACTTATACATGTCTGAAAATAGTGAATCTTCATTAACTTTTAGGCATGTATAAGTTTATAGTTGAGGTTGGAATCACATACTTAGGAGGAGCTTATGAAGAGATTAAGTTTTTTATTAATAATTCTTATGTTATTTATGTTTCCTATAAAAAGAGTTCAAGCTGTTTCAAATAATACACTTAATATTAATAGTGAGTGTTCTTATATATTAATTGATGCGAAAACTGGACTAGTTTTAGCTGAAAATAATGCGGATGCTCTAATACGTCCCGCTAGTACCACTAAATTACTAACTGCTATAATTGCTCTAGAAGAGGGGAATTTAAATAAGGAAGTTACAGTTTCTCAAGAAGCTGTATTTGATATTGGAGACGGTGGAATGAATATAGGCATAATGGCTGGTGAAACTAATCTTACCTTAGAGCATATGCTTAATGTTATGATGGTGAAATCAGCAAATGAAACCGCTAATATCATAGCTGAAAATGTTTATCCTACTAGAAAAGCTTTTATAGAAAGAATGAATCAGCGTGCAAAGGAGTTAGGAGCTACACATACTACCTTTTATAATGTTTGTGGTATGGATGATACAGAAGAATATAAAAAGCATCTAACTACCGCCAGGGATATGGTACTAATGGCAAAGCATGCTATGACAATTCCTAAATTTAGGGAAATTGTAAAACAAGAATATTATAATGAATTACCAGCAACTAACAAGCATACGGAATGGCCGCCTTTAAGAACAAGCAATAAGCTTTTGTGGGACAATAATGAATATAAATATTCTAAGGATTCTAAAGAATATACATATACTGTTACTGGTATAAAGACAGGCTATACTAGTGGAGCAGGTAATAATCTTATTTCATCCGCTGTAAATGAAGAGGGAATGGAATTAATAGCAGCGGTTATGAATGTAAAAGATGGTAATAATGCTGTATTTCAATACACTAAAGCCTTGTATGAATATGGTTTTGGCAATTACACCATGGAAAGTGTAGTAAAGAAAAATGATGTTATTGAAACAGTTTCTGTAGCAAAGTCCAAAGATGGGGATAAACTTCCACTTGTAGCAGAAGAGGATCTAAAGGCTGTTTTACCGATAGGAGAAAATAACTTGAAGATAGAAAAGGTAAAAAATATAAATACAAATATAACTGCTCCTATAAAACAGGGTCAAGTACTTGGTACTGTAGAATACATAAAAAATGGAGTTTCTATTGGAAAGGTTAACCTTATAGCAGCTAAAAGTATGGAAGCTAGGATTAATTTAGTTTTTTCAACAGAGTCTAAAGTTTTTTTAGGAAAGGGATTATTTAGTTGGATTATTATAATATTGCTTTTAATTTATCTTTTCCTACTTATTAGAAAGAGTATTAGACGTTCAATAAGAAGAAAGAAAAGAAGAAAATATATGGAAAGTAGGTATAAATTTAAGTAAATCAGGAATTGCTCTTGCAATTCCTGTTTTCTGTTTTTTTATAGCCATTGAATGATGAGAGGTGAGTGATGTAGAATTAAGGTCATGATTCTATGATTAAAAGGGGGGATTTATATGGAAAGAGCTATTTTTTATATAGATCATGTTGAGGAATTAAAGGAATATATAGAAAAGTTACTAAGAAAAGAAGCTGTGTCTGAAGTCCTTATATCAGGAACCTTTGATAACGAAGTGTATCAAGAAATTATTGAAAGGACTTTGATTACAGATAATATAAAGAAGTCAAAAATTATAATACCAATGGTAGGAAGAAATGGTATAGTGTCAAGAAACTATATTAACAAGATCTGTAGTGCAGGCGGTCATATGAAGATTAATAGTAAATATAGAAGCAATATAGTGGTAATAGGAAATTATGCTCTAATTCTTTCCTTTTCATCTAAGCATTATCACAATGGCACTATTAAAGTAAATTTTGAATATTGCGTAGTTACTAATGATGAGGAAGTAGTTAAAAAGATTACTAATAAATTCAATGACATATGGAATTATAGTTTGCCTCTAGTAGAAAACTAGAGAAGGAGGATAATATTAATGAAAATCATTATCGTTGGAGCCGGTAAGGTTGGATATACATTAGCAGAAAATTTAGCTATGGATCAAAATTATGATATAACTGTTATTGATAAGGATGCTGATGCTTTAGCAAAGGCCGATGAAAACTTAGATGTTTTGTGTATAAAAGGTAATGGGGTCAGCACTAACATTCTTATGGAAGCTGGAGTGATAGATACTGATCTAATAATTGCAGTTACTGGTAGTGATGAAGTAAATATGCTTTGTTGCTTAACAGCCAAAAAGTTAGGAGCAAAAAAAGCGGTAGCAAGAGTTAGAAATCCTGAATATTCACAGGAGCTATCTATAATAAAAGATCAGATAGGTTTGGATTTTGTAATAAATCCTGAGTTTGCTGCAGCAGAAGAAATTGCTCGTTCTATGGGATTTACTTCTGCCATTAATGTAGAGAACTTTGCTAAAGGCAGAGTAAGAATGGTAGATTTTATAGTAAGAGAAGGCATGGGCTTAATTGGTAAAACTATAGCAGATATAGACAAGGAATCAAAGTCAACGGTTCTTATAGGAATAATAGTAAGAAATAATAAAGTGCTTGTACCAAATGGATCCACAGTAATTGAGGAAAATGATCATATATATGTTATTGGTAATCCTTCTAGTGTATACAGCTTTTGCAAGTACCATGGAAAAAATCCAGACAAAATTAAGAATGTTATTATTGTAGGTGGAGGAAGAATAACCTATTATTTGTACAAACTTCTAGTTGGAATGGGTATAAATACTAAAATAATAGAAATTAATAGTAGTAGATGCCTTGAACTGGCAGATGAATTACCTAATGCTCTTATAATTAATGATGATGGTACCGATGAAGCGGTATTAAGATCAGAGAATATTGATACAATAGATGGATTTATTGCGGTTACAGGTATTGATGAAGAAAATATTATGGCCTCCTTAATTGCTAAAAATTTAGGAGTAAAAAAGGTTATAACTAAGGTTAGTAGAACCAATTATGATAATATAGTTACTCATTTAGGTTTAGATACGGTAATTAGTCCAAAGCAAATAACAACAAATCTTATTTTAAAATTTGTAAGGGGAAAATCTGTAGAGTCTTTACATAGAATTGTTGACGGACAAGCTGAGGTTATAGAATTTGCAGTAGATAAATCCAGTGGACTTATTGATAAACCTCTTAAAAATATAAAGATAGTGTCTGATACAATTATTGCTACTATAGTAAGAAGAAAAGAAGTTGTAGTACCTCATGGTAAAGATCTTATTAAGGCAGGTGATAGGATAATCGTTATAACTAAAAAGCAGAATATATCCACACCTAAAGAGTTGATATCTAAAGCAAATGGAGGATTACAAAATGAATTACTTAATGGTATTAAAAGAATTGGGGATATTATTAATATGTGAAGCATTGGCAATGATTCCTTCTTTAGGGGTAGCAATTTGGTATAAAGGTAGTGATGTAACTGCCTTTTTATATACTATTGGAATATTGCTAATTATTGGTTTATGTAGCCTCTTTATTAAACCCAAAAATAAAACTATATATGCAAGAGATGGTTTTGCCATAGCAGCAATTGGATGGATTTTAGCATCTTTTTTTGGATCACTGCCTTTTTATTTCAGTGGAGCAATTCCGTCTTTAGTTGACTGTTTTTTTGAAACTGTATCAGGTTTAACAACTACAGGTTCTAGTATTTTAACAAATGTAGAAGCTCTTCCATTAGGATTAACCTTTTGGAGAAGCTTTACCCACTGGATAGGCGGAATGGGAATATTAGTTCTGACCATGGCTATATTACCTAATATAGGAGCAGGAAATATGCAGATAATGAAGGCAGAAAGTCCTGGTCCTAATCCAGGGAAATTAGTACCTAGGTTGAAGAAAACTGCTATAATACTATATGAAATATATATTGTAATAACCATTATTGAAATAATTTTACTTAAAATTAGTGGCTTACCTTTATATGATTGCTGTATTTATACCTTTGGATCAGTAGGTACAGGTGGATTTTCTAACAAAAGTATGAGTGTTGGCTATTATAATAATTTAGCTGCAGAAATTATCATAACCATATTCTGTTTTTCTTGTGGTATTAATTTTTCCTTGTATTACTTAGCTATTAAAGGAAATATAAAAGATTTCCTTAAGGATGAAGAATTTAGATTATATGCTGTTATTGTTTTAGTGGCTACAATCTTAATTACTTTTAATCTAAATGTTAATATTTTTCATAGTTTTGGGAAATCTTTAAGACAAGCTGCTTTTCAGGTTGTTACAATAATTACTACTACTGGTTATGCTAGTACAGACTTTAATCAGTGGCCAACTTTTAGTAAGACTATATTGTTAATATTAATGTTTATTGGTGGATGTGCTGGCTCCACAGCTGGATCTGTTAAAAATATAAGAATACTACTATTATTTAAGTCTGTTAAAAGAGAAGTCCATAAAATAATTCATCCAAAGTCAGTGTCCACTGTAAAATATGGTGGAAAAACAGTAAATGAGGGCACTTTATCGGCAATTTCAAGCTTTTTTGTAATATATATATTTATTTATTTTGTTGCATTGATATTAGTATCTTTGGATGGAAAGGATATGATAACTAATATTTCTGCAGTAGCAACTACTTTAGGCAATGTTGGTCCAGGCTTAGGAGAAGTAGGACCTATGGGTAACTTCTCATCCTTTTCAGACTTTAGCAAATTGGTAATGTCTTTTTGTATGCTTGCAGGTCGATTAGAGATATATCCTTTACTTCTTCTATTTAGTAGGCAGTTTTGGAAGAAATAGTTCCTTCTTCGTCTTAATTTGCATAAGCTAGTATAAATGGCAACTAATTAAAAGTTGGTGAGAAGGAGAATGAAAATAATAGATCCAATTAAGGCCTTTGTAATCTTTGTTTCCTCTTTCCTTATAATATATGGTTTATTTAAGTTTGCTCAAGTAATATCTTTCATAAGGAACAGTGAGGTTACTGCAGGGGAAATAATAGGTTATGACATTATCTTAGAACGACATGATGGCTGGCGGAATTATAAATATCCTAAAGTTAGCTTTACTGCTAAGGAAACAGGAGAAAAAGTAGTTGGCACAAGTATTTATCCGGATAAAAAGGAAAAAAGCAAGCTAGGTGAAAAGGTAACTTTTCGCTATAATAAGAGCAATCCTAGGGAAGTATTAATAGATTCTATAGAGAATATTTGGTATGTTCCTATAACTTCTGTAGCCGGTGGTTTTTTTATATTTTTTGTTTATCTTTTGAGCCGTCTATTTAGGTATAAAAATTATATGATTCAATAAAAATATGTAATTCAAAGTAAAGGCACTAGGAAGGTATTTTTCTGGTGCCTTTAGTTAATATATAATAAGATCTTATGGTATAATATATATTAATTATAATACCTATAAGTGGATTCTCTATTTCGTAGATAATTGAGGTGGTATGGGTCAGGAAGATGGAGAAGTTTTTTTGATGGAAGTAAATTAATTGTAGAAATAATTTAAATTATAGGGGGATTAGCATGAAGGTTATAGCTAGCAGAGAAGCTATAGAATATTTAAAAGATTATTTAAAAGACAAAGAGAAGAATGCTGTAAGATTTCAATTATGTGAGGTTTGTTGTGGTACAGCAGAAATGGAAATGGTTTATGATAGGCAAAAAGATGATGATGAATGCTATGAGTTAGAAGGCATTAAATTTGTTGCAAGCAAAGATTTTTCCTTTTTAGTTGGTAATGTATACATAGAAAAAACAGAACATGGAGTAGATATAAAGAAAAATTATAATTATTAAAATCAAATAAGTTAATTGATAATAAATAACATTTTATCCTGAAGGATGAAATGTTTTTTTGTGTACTAATATATGATTATAAGAAAAATTAAAAATATACATATAATTATTTTGTAATAAAATATTTCCACGTAATACTTTAAAATACTATAGTACTTGTATTATAATAAACAATGGTAAATGAATGATATTAAGGAGGATGGATATGTTGAAGTGGAAAGATGAATATTGTATAGGAATAGAAAAGATAGATGAACAGCACAAGCATCTTTTTGAAATTGGTAATAGGGCTTATGATTTATTATATGATGATTTTAAATTGGACAAGTACGACAATATAATTGAAATTATTGAAGAGTTAAGACAGTATACTTTATATCATTTTCATTACGAAGAAGAATACATGAAATCTGTATCTTATAATGGTTTTTTAAGCCAAAAAGCACAACATGATTACTTTATAAAAAAGATTAATGAAGTTGATTTAAAGGAAATCGATGAAAATCAAGATGGTTACTTAAAGGATTTGTTGGCTTTTATATTTGAATGGATATTGAAGCATATTCTTGAAGAAGATAAGAAAATAAATAATAAATAATATTTAATATATAATTAGCTGGAAAATAGATAAATAAATTTTCCACACTATAAAACTAAAGGAGATAAATTTTGTGAAGAAAAAACACATAATAATAGTTACTTTAATATTAGGTATTTTTATGACTATTTTTTTAGGCTGTACTAAGAACAGTGAAGAAGTAAATAAAAAAGTTAATAATAGCAAGGGAGCAAACACTTTTAATAAAGCAGGAGTTCTCATAGGTTTATCTACAGCTACTACTAAAGATGACAATGAGGAAGGTATTGGAGGAAAAGCTGCCCATACTTATACCTCCTATTGGATATATTCCGAGGATGGTAAGATTGCAACTAAGAAAAAGAAAGATGCCTTAGTAACACCAGTAGGAGATAATTTTTACGAATTATATAACGATAGCATTGAACTTAAGGAAAAAAATGAGAATATTGATAGTGAAGATTTTTATCTTAAATATAGTTATTATTACAACTTTAAAGCAATTAATAGTAATATATTAGGCCAGGAAAGAAAGGGAATATTTACAGAGAAGTCCTTTCAAGAGGAGTATCTCGAGGATAATGGCCTAAATCCCTTTAATTTTCATGTGGAATGGCCCATATATGTTGGAAACAAATATGTGTCTATCATGACTGATGATTATATTACCGGTGGTGGAACCTTTAGGAGCGGTTTTAATGCCATGCAATTTTATAATATCGAAAGCCTTGGAGATAGTAGTAAAAGACAAGAAAAAACTAAGCTATTTGATATGCTTAGTAAAGCTCAGCAGAATGAATTAATTAAGATTGCAGAAGACTTTAAATCCAAAAACTCTAATAACAATGATGAAGAGTTTGATTTTATAAAGAAAAAAAGAGTAATGGATTTAGATAATTTAGTTTTAAAAAGAAAACGAGGTAGATGGACAATTTCAATACCAGTTTTTAATGAATTTACCCATGAGGGTAATGGAAGTTGGTTTTATACTGTAGAGGATTATGTGGATTATGAGGGTGATGTTCCAGAAGCTTTAGTATCTCATGATAGTTTATGCCTAAAGTGGGAAGAAATTTTAGAAGCGATTCCAGAGGCTGTTGATGCTGTATCTTCTCCAAATGAGGATCTATTAATAGTGCTAACAAATAATAAATTAATGGTATTCAATAATCCTGCAGAAGGCTTGGAAAATGCTGCTGTGACTATAGATATTGATGGCAATCAGCAAATAGTGGTAAATCAATGGGCGGTAGGCGACTATGCTACTAAGTGGTCAGAGCTTTTTACCGATTATTTTAAGGATTAAGTAGAATATTAAAGTATTTTTCTATGGAAATGAGAGATAAAACAAAGGCTGTAGTATTAGCAGTTAATACTACGGCCTTTGTATATTAAAATTAAGAAAGCCAGTCCTTATAAGCTAAAAGCATAGTTAATTGCTCTCTATAAATTCAATAGATCTGTCCAATATTCCTGTTAAATAAGCTAGTATAATTCCATAGTTAGTAATGGCTACACCTTTTTCCTTACATAGTGCTATTCTTGTCAGCATAGTTTTTCTGTTTAACATGCAGGAGCCACAGTGTATAACAAGGTCGTAGTCTTCTAAATTTGCCGGGAAATCATGACCCATTTTAAATTCATAATTTAGTTTTTTTTCAACATGTTGGTTTAAAAGTCTTGGTATTTTAATTCTGCCAATATCTTCATGAGAATGATTGTGTGTGCAGCTTTCACTTATTAAAATTTTTGAGTTTTCATCTAGATCTTTTATTTTTTTAACACCTTCAATAAAGGTATTTAAATCACCTTTACATCTAGCCTGCAGTATAGAAAAACTTGTGAGTTTAATATTAGGTGGTACTATCTCACTTACCTTTTTAAAAGCTTGAGAATCTGTTACTACTATATCTATGTCAGATAGATCCTTCAAAGCTTCCTCCAGCTCTGTATCCCTAACAACGTAGCTTTTTATGCCATGATCTAAGCAGTCGCGGATCAATTGTACTTGAGGTAGAATCAATCTTCCTTTTGGAGCTTCTGAATCTATAGGAACAACCATTACTACCTTACCGTTATAAGGAATAAGATCTCCAATCAAAGGGGGATCCTCTTCTTCTTTTTGTAGCCTTTTTATAAGCTCATCCTTTAAATCAAGTATATTCTCTTCTTTTAAAGCGGAAACAAAAACCGCATCTTTGTGTTCTTCCTTAGCAGATTCTAATTCTTCCTCTGTGGCAGTATCTATTTTATTAATAACTGTCATAAAAGGAATGTTATATTTTTTAAATAGTTTTAGGGTATCCTTATAAACAGACAGATCTTTATCTTTTACATCTAAAACATAGAGAGCAAAATCAGTATTTTGAAGCACTTTTAAGGTTCTTTCTACTCTTAAATTACCAATTTCACTATTATCCCCTAAACCAGCAGTATCAATAAAAAGTACTGGACCATAAGGTATAAGTTCCATAGCCTTTTTTACTGGGTCAGTGGTGGTTCCTTCTAAATCTGAAACTATTGAAATTTCTTGACCTATTATGGCATTTAAAAGAGAGGACTTGCCAGAGTTTGTCTTACCATAAATAGCTATATGTTTCCTGTTAGCATTAGGTGTATTATTCATTTATATTCGCCTCCAATTTATATTATCTCCACGACTCATGTCTACGGAAAAGCCTGCTCTAATTATTCTGTTTTCTATGCATCTTCTACATTCTGCTGCTTCGTCTCCAATACATATTTTCCCATCATATAGAGAATATTTAGCTCTAACATTGGTAGGAGATAAGTTAGGCATAACTACATTAGCACCAGCTTTTATCCCTTTTTCTCTACCTAAGGGGTGAATACTACCGAGAGCAGTAGTAGCAGGTAGGAGTACAGAAGGAAGTAACAATCGGATTATGGACAGCAATGTTACTGTAGTTTCTAAAGTACCACCTTTTTCCTTAGCTAAAATTGTGTCTTTATGAGGAATAAAAGGGCCGATACCCACCATATGGGGCTGAAATTCCTTTAAAAAGATTAAGTCTTCCACTACGTCTTCATTGTTTTGATTAGGTAGTCCAATCATAAAACCTGCACCAACTTGATAACCAATTTCCTTTAAATTTTTTAAACACTGTATTCTGTTTTCAAAGGACATGTTAGGATGAAGACTATCATATAACTTTTTAGATGCAGTTTCATGCCTTAAAAGATATCTATCCGCTCCGGCGTCATAAAATTTTTTATAGGATTCATAGGACTTTTCACCTATAGATAAGGTTATGGCGCATTCTGGAAATTTATCTTTTATGTTATGTAAAATTTCAATTATTTTATCATCGGTAAAGTATGGGTCTTCACCACCTTGCAATACAAAGGTTCTATAACCAAGTTTATAGCCTATAGAACAGCAATTCAGTATATCCTCCAAAGATAAACGATATCGTTGAGCATTCTTATTAGATGCTTGTATACCACAATAAAGACAGTTATTTTTGCAGTAGTTTGTAAATTCTATAAGACCACGCATATATACTTTATCACCATAGTGAGCCATTCGAGTTTCATGAGCTTTCAGAGTAAGGTACTCCTTGCTTTCATCATCAAGATTATTTAATAAGTATAGTAATTCTTCTTTTGTTAGATTATTTTGTTTATATAATTTGTCAATAAGTTCCTTCATGCGTTACACCCCTATCTTGAATATGTGAATATTTTATCAACCATGGGTAAGAGTGTCAATAACACTAAAAGGTTATTAAGACTTACTTTTAAATAATAAGGACTATTTTTTTAGTTAATAGTTGAAATTTCCTATTATAAATATTGACATTAAAATGTGTTATAGATAGGATATATGAAATTAGGTCATGCAGTGCTTCTAAGAAAAATAAAGCAGATGCAAGATTTAGGTCATGGGGCTGTGATTGTTATCGGAGATTTTACTAGTAGAATCGGTGATCATTTAAGAAAGAGGTATAAAATAAAAGAAAAGGTATAAAGTTATTAATTTTTATACCTTTTCTTTTAAAATTCTATTATATGCTGTTGGTAAAATGATTATAAATAATTTACTGAACTTGATACATTCCTTTGCTTTCCATGTATTTAAAAATTGCTTCTCCATGTTTTTGCTCTTCTTTTTGAATATGATTTAGCACATCTCTAACTTGAGTATCCTTAAATTCAAATATTGCAGTATTATATGTACTGGATACGTACTTTTCTGTCATGAGCATATCTGTACACAAATCTTTATCCGTTGTACTATAGTTAGGAGTATTTACTTGTGGCTGGAAGCTATTGCTTACTTGAGGTTGCTGCACTTGTTGATTGTTAGCTCCCCCTTGTTGATTACCTAATGATGGAACTTGACCATTTAATAACTGTTGAATTGTATTGTAATGCTCTTGTTCTATTTTAGCGTGATTTGAAAATAGGGCTTTAAGCTGTGGATCTTGAGCTAAATTAGCATAGTTATTATACTTCTCTATGCAAATAGCTTCATGATTCTTTTGATCTTCTAGCAAATATCTTTCCTTTGTAGTTAAACTAATAGTCATTAACAACACCTCCATTTGTTAGTATTACTAAAATTTAAATTTATATACTTTTGTTTATGGATCAAAAATAAGGGTTGACAGTATAATGAAACTATAGTACAATGTAATTGTTAAAAGATTAACAATATGTTAAGAGATGACTTGAATCTTATTAGATGAATTTGAATTTTGATGCAGATTATGGTAAAGTGAAATTAAAGAAAATCACTTTTTATATAAGGTTTATTAATGAAGTCATATTTGCTTTTTCTTTAAAAAATATTTTTTAATTTTTCTATAATAATAATTACTAATAGTATGCAAAAGAAGGTAAAATTTTTTAAGTGAAAATGTTAAAAAAATAACAATCCTCTTTGATTTTATATTTTTAAGGGATATGCAAATAATACATGTGTAAGGAGGTTATGAATCATGAGAGTTACTAATAGTGAAGAATTAAAACAGAAAATTGAAATGGTTAGAGAGGCACAAAAAAAGTATGCCACTTATAGCCAAGAACAGGTAGATGAGATTTTCAGACAGGCTGCTATGGCTGCTACTAATGCCAGAATAAGATTAGCAAAGATGGCTACAGAAGAAACTGGTATGGGTATTGTTGAAGACAAGGTTATAAAGAACCATTTTGCTTCAGAATATATTTACAATAAATATAAGGATGAAAAAACCTGTGGTGTTATTGAAAGAGATGAGTCTTTTGGTATTGTTAAAATAGCAGAACCTATAGGAGTGGTAGCTGCGGTAGTACCTACTACTAATCCTACTTCTACAGCTATATTTAAGGCTCTTATAGCATTAAAAACAAGAAACGGAGTTATTTTCTCTCCTCATCCAAGAGCTAAAAAGTCAACTATAGAGGCTGCTAAAATAGTTCTAGAAGCTGCGGTAAAGGCTGGAGCTCCAGAAAATATCATAGGTTGGATAGATGAGCCTTCTCTTGCTTTATCTACTATGGTAATGAAAGAAGCAGATATAGTATTAGCTACTGGTGGACCTGGAATGGTTAAGGCAGCTTATTCATCAGGAAAACCGGCCATAGGTGTTGGGGCTGGTAACACACCGGCTATTATTGATGAAACAGCTCATATTAAAATGGCAGTAAATTCAATTTTACTTTCCAAAACCTTTGATAATGGAGTTATCTGTGCTTCAGAACAATCTGTTATAATTATAGATTCTGTATATGATGAAGTTATGGAAGAGTTTACCCAAAGAGGTGCCTATATATTAAAAGAAGATGAAATTGATAAGGTTCGAAATATATTAATTAGAGATGGTGCTTTAAATCCTGATATTGTTGGTCAATCAGCTTATAAGATAGCCCAGTTAGCTGGTATAGAAGTACCGGATAATGCTAAGGTCTTAATAGGAGAGGTAGAATCTGTAGAACTAGAAGAACCTTTTGCCCATGAGAAATTATCACCAATCTTAGCTGCTTACAGGGTTAAGGACTTTGATGAAGCTTTGCATAAGGCTGCAAAATTAGTGGAGCATGGTGGCTTTGGGCATACTTCTGTATTATATACAGATCAAGTTAAATCAAGAGATAGAATAGCAAAGTTTGGCGCTACTATGAAAACCGGAAGAACCATTATAAATATGCCATCTTCTCAGGGAGCTATAGGAGACTTATACAACTTTAAACTAGCACCATCCTTAACTCTAGGTTGCGGTTCTTGGGGTGGTAACTCTGTATCAGAAAATGTAGGAGTTAAGCATCTTTTGAATATAAAGAACGTGGCCGAGAGGAGAGAAAACATGTTGTGGTTTAGAGTACCTGAGAAAATTTACTTTAAATATGGTTGCCTTGCTACTGCCTTAAGAGAGCTTTCAGAAATGAATAGGAAAAGAGCCTTTATTGTAACAGACAAAGTACTGTATAATTTGGGGTTTGTAAAAAAGGTAACAGATATACTGGATGAACTAAAGATAGATTTTAAGGTGTTTTTCGACGTTGAACCGGATCCAACTTTAGCTACCGCTAAAAAGGGTGCAGCAGAAATGAAAAACTTTAAGCCGGATACTATAATAGCTATTGGTGGAGGTTCACCAATGGATGCTGCTAAGATTATGTGGGTAATGTATGAGCATCCAGAGGTAAGATTCGAAGACTTAGCTATGAGATTTATGGATATAAGAAAGAGAGTTTACCACTTCCCTAAGATGGGTGAAAAGGCTATGATGGTTGCTATACCTACTTCTGCTGGTACAGGTTCGGAGGTAACACCTTTTGCAGTAATCACCGATGAAAAAACTGAGGTAAAATATCCACTGGCAGATTATGAGCTAACTCCAGATATGGCTATTGTTGATGCAGAACTTATGATGGATATGCCAAAGGGACTAACAGCCGCTTCCGGTATAGATGCTCTCACCCATGCTTTGGAAGCTATAGTATCTGTTATGGCATCAGAATATACTAATGGTTTAGCTCTTGAGGCTATAAGATTGATTTTTAAATATTTGCCACAGGCTTATAATGAAGGTCCTACTAATGTTAAGGCTAGGGAAAAAATGGCCCACGCTTCAACTATGGCTGGAATGGCCTTTGCCAATGCCTTCTTAGGAGTATGTCACTCAATGGCTCACAAACTTGGAGCTTTCCATCATTTACCTCATGGTGTTGCTAATGGTATACTGATCAATGAAGTAATAAAGTTTAATGCTGTGGACAATCCAAGAAAACAAGCGGCTTTCCCTCAATATAAATACCCAAATGCTAAATGGAGATATGCTCGTGTAGCAGATTATCTTGGATTAGGTGGGAAGAATGAAGATGAGAAAATTGAGCTGCTAATAAAGGCAATAGATGAGTTAAAAGAAAAGGTTAATATACCAAAGACCATCCATGATGCAGGGGTAAGCGAAGTTAGATTTTATGAAACTCTTGATAATATGGCAGAGCAAGCATTTGATGATCAATGCACCGGTGCAAATCCAAGATATCCGTTAATTAGCGAAATAAAACAAATGTATATAAATGTATTTAAGTAAAAAGTATAGTTTCACATTATAGTAACTCATTTGCCAATTAGTGAATATTATCTATATTGGATAATTTTTGCGGAGGGGCAAATGGGTTATTTTATTAATGTAGAAGATAAGGTAAAAGTATTTGTAGAGGACCTGAATCCTGAAGGTAAGAAAGTAATCTTATTTTTACATGGGTGGCCAGGCAGTCATAAGCTATTTGAGTATCAATTTAATCAGTTACCTAAGCTAGGCTATAGGTGTATAGGTATAGATACTCGAGGATTTGGCTATTCTGATAAACCTTTTACTGGATATGATTATAACAGATTATCTGATGATGTAAGAGCGGTAGTTGAAGAACTTAAATTAAAGGATTTTGTATTATGTGGTCATTCAACAGGGGGAGCTATTGCTATTAGGTATATGGCCCGTCATAAGGAGTATGGTGTATCTAAGCTAGCCTTGTTTGCAGCAGCAGCTCCTAGTTTGATAAAAAGACCCTATTTTCCTTATGGAATAGATAGGGACACTGTAATTAATATTATAGAAGGCACATATAAAGACAGACCTAAAATGTTGCAAAACTTTGGTCAAATATTCTTTTATCAAAATGTAACAGAACCTTTCAACCAATGGTTTTTACAATTGGGACTGCAAGCTGCTTCTTGGGCTACAGCAGCTGTAGCCAATACCTGGCTAGGAGAGGAAGAATTGTTTTATGATTTAGGGAAAATAAGTCGCCCAACTTTAATTCTCCATGGAATTCATGATAAGGTTGTGCCATTTGCCTTGGCTGAGGCTCAGGCACAAGGTATAAGGAATTCCAAATTAGTACCCTTTGAATTCTCTGGTCATGGATTGTTTTATGATCAATGGGAGAAGTTCAATAATGAATTAGTAAGATTTATTGAAAATTAATACAATAAGGCTATGAATTTATTAAACCTGAGATTATCTCAGGTTTTTTAGGTTACCTCCATGATTAAGGATTGAGGTTATACAAATTGTACCGGTACATTTGCTAGTTTTCTATGCTGGTATATAATAGAAATATGATTTCGAAATCATATGAATAATTTTCTAAATAAGGGGGAATAAAGATGAGTGATAATAATGTCAGTAACCATGTTAGTAATATGGTAATTACTTCATTGATGGCTGCTATAGTTTTTGTAGCTACCTATTCTATAAAAATTAATACCTTTGGTGGATACGTACATTTAGGAGACAGCATGGTACTTTTATCAGCCTTGCTCTTGGGGAAGAAAAAAGGTGCAGTAGCTTCCGCTATGGGGATGGGATTGGCAGATATATTATACATGCCAATTTGGGCACCCTTTACTATAGTAATAAAAGCTGTAATGGCTATTATAGCCGCTTCCATAGCTTTTAGAAAAGACTATGAAGGTGAAAAGGTATGGAATAACGCCTTGGGCTTTATTGTAGCAGGTTTGTGGATGACAGCTGCCTACTTTGTGGCAGGAGCTTTTGTGGCAAGTTTAATTTTAGGTAGGCAACCAAATTTAGCGGCAGGTTTTGCAGCTGCACTAAAGGATGTGCCAGGTAACTTATGGCAGGCTTCTGCAGGGATTATTATAGCACTTCCTGTAGGTTCTATGTTAATGAAAGTGGGACTACCAACCTTAATTAATAAAAAGGGAACTAATTCTTAATCCATTATAAAGCAGCCTAATTTTTTAAAATTAGGTTGCTTTTATAATGAATATAAGTTTTCATTACACTAATTATCTAAGGAAAATAACAAATAATTTAAATTAATTTATAAAAGTACGAAATTATAGAAAAATTAATATTGAAAGATAGTAGTAAAAACTATAAAATTCAATAGGATAGCAAGATAAATTATTATATTTCATTAGTGAAAGGGAAAATGCCATGGAACACTTAAAAATAGCTTGCACGGAAGCTTCTAAAAAGTTTTTTAGTACAAATAGACAGATAGTTTCAGTTCAGAATACAGATTATATAGATGCTGCAGCGGTTGTTTTAACAGACAAAGATAAAGATTTAGCTAAGGATGTATATAATTTAAAGTTAGGTATTCCAGTGTTTTTACTTTCAAAGGATACTGACAAATATACTAAAGATTTTTTAAAAATGCTTTATAGTCTAGTATCTATTGATAATATTGATAAGGAGAGATTAAGCAAAGAAATAGAGGCAGCGGCTAATGAATATGAAGAAAAGATGCTTCCCCCTTTCTTTAAAACTTTAAGTGGTTATGTGGAAAGAGGTAATTTACAATTTAACTGTCCTGGACATCAAGGAGGGAAGTATTTCCGTAAACATCCAGCAGGAAGATATCTTTATGAATTTTATGGAGAAAGGATTTTTAGATCAGATATATGTAATGCGGATGTAGCGCTAGGTGATTTGCTGATACATCAAGGACCAGCTATGGAGGCTCAGGTCTATGCGGCAAAAGTATACAATGCAGATAAAACCTATTTTGTTATGAATGGAACTAGTACTTCTAACACAGTAGCTATCAGTGCTATAGTATCTCCAGGAGATTTGGTTCTTTTTGATAGAAATAACCATAAATCGGTGTACAATGCCGCTTTGGTATTGTCAGGGGGTAATCCTGTTTATTTGGAAACTTCTCGAAATCCCTTTGGATTTATTGGTGGAATATATGAACATTGCTTTGATGAAAAGTATCTTAGAGAAGCGGCTGCCAAGGTGGATTTAGAAAAATCTAAAAAGAAAAGACCTTTTAGGTTGGCGGTTATTCAGCTAGGTACCTATGATGGTACTATATATAACGCACGACAAGTGGTGGATAAGATTGGTCATCTTTGTGACTACATCTTGTTTGATAGTGCTTGGGTTGGCTATGAACAGTTTATTCCAATGATGAAGGACTGTTCGCCATTGCTTCTTGATTTAAAGCCGGAAGATCCAGGAATAATAGTAACTCAATCTGTTCATAAGCAACAGGCAGGTTTTTCCCAGGCATCACAGATACATAAAAAGGATAACCATATAAAGGGGCAAAGACGTTATGTAGATCATAAACGATTTAACAATGTATTTAGATTACATGCTTCCACCAGTCCTTTTTATCCTTTGTTTGCATCACTAGATGTTAATGCAAGAATGCAGGAAGGGGAAGCAGGACAGCGGTTATGGATTGAGTGTATAAAATTAGGAGTGGAGGCTAGAAAAGCTGTATTAAAAAAATGTTCAATGATCAAGCCTTTTATTCCGCCTATTGTAAGAGGCAAGAGGTGGGAGGATTACGATACTGAAGAGATTGCTAACAATATTGAGTTTTTTAAATTTGTTCCTGGTGAAAAGTGGCATTCCTTTGAAGGATACGGAGAAAATCAATATTTTGTAGATCCTAACAAGTTTATGTTGACCACACCGGGAATTGACGTTAAAACTGGTGAATACGATAGTTTTGGTATACCAGCCACTATATTGGCCAATTACTTAAGAGATAATAGAATAATTCCTGAGAAGAATGACTTAAACTCTATACTATTTATCCTAACACCTGCAGAAGGGAAAGCTAAAATGGATGCCTTAGTAGAACAATTGGTAAGATTTGAACAGCTTATTGAGAAAGATGCACCTTTAAAGGAAGTATTGCCTAGTGTTTATCATAACCATATAGATAGATATAAAGGTTACACCATAAGAAGGCTTTGCCAAGAAATGCATGATTTCTATAAGGAAAAACAGGCGAAAGACTACCAAAAGAAATTATTTCAAGAAGCTTATTTTCCGGAAATAGCTATGCATCCTCAGAAAGCTAATTGGGAATTGGTAAGAAATAATGCAAAGTTAATCCCACTTAGAGATATAGTTGGAGAGATAGCGTTAGAAGGGGCTTTGCCTTATCCTCCAGGAATCTTCTGTGTTGTTCCGGGAGAGAGATGGAACGAAGTAGCACAAAGATACTTCCTAATTCTGGAAGAAGGCATAAATCAATTTCCAGGCTTTGAACCTGAAATACAAGGAGTTTACTTAGAAAGAGAAGAAGATGGAGTTAAGGCTTATGGATATGTGTGGCATAAGTATCAAGATAATGAGTAATTAAATAAAAACACCTTTAGCAGCGGTAAAGAGTATTGTACCGTGGCTAGAGGTGTTTTTTTAATTGTTGTAATTTAAATTTTCTTTTATATAGTTTATTAACTCCTTCATATTAGCAAAGGACTTTGGAATATCAATGGTAGATATGGATTCTGGTGTGCCATAACCTGGTAGATTAATAAAAGAATGTTCTATAGTATACTTTAAAAAATCACCAAATAAGCGAATATATTTTTTTTCCTCTGTTATTTTAGTGATATTATTTAACACATAAAAGTAATCCGCTTCCTTTGTCACTTGTCTATAAGTAATTACTCCGCAATTCACAACTATATAGCTTTTGTTTACTAAACGACGAAATAGGGGCATAACATATTTTTTCTTAGTTTTTTTTACTTTAGTAACTTTAGTTTTACTGCAATTAACTGAAGGGCTTAAAGATTGATCTTCTAGCATTGCATCTACCAACCTTCTTTCTATATTCGCTATTGGCCTCTTGTTATTTTGTAACTGTTGATTATATATGGTAAATAATGATAAATTATGCTAGTTTTGGCATAAAGTTTTGATAAGCAATCTATAGTTCAAAAAATAATAGAGATTTGTAGATAAATATGCTATGATAAGTTGAATGTATGAAATATATGGTATAAAACACTATTGTTAGAAGCAAAGTTGTTATATAATTATTAATAATATAGGCTTATGATAAGTTGTAGAATATTCTTACTATAATTATTAAGGAAGTTAGAGGTGATAATTTTATGAATGTTATTGTAAGAGAAGCTACAAAGCTTGATTATGAAGAAATCTGCAAATTATACGAAGAGTTAGATACTTATCATAGAAATAGTTTACCACAGTATTTTTCTGAATATGAGGGACCTTCCCGATCAATTGAATACATAAATAGTTTAATAGAGCAAGAAGAATCTATCTTGTATGTATCAGTAATTAATTCTAAAATAATAGGCTTAATCCAAGTATATATAAAAGAAACCCCTGATATAAATATATTGAAAAAAAGGAAGTTTGCTTATATTGATAGTTTATATGTAAAAGAAGAATATAGGAAGAAAGGTATCGGAAAGTTATTGTTTAATGAAGCCTTAAATTGGATTTATTCTAACAAAGTGTCAGAGGTTGAACTAAATGTTTGGCAATTTAATCAGGATGCAATAAATTTTTATAAAAAAATGGGATTTAATATCGTTAGTCATAGGATGATAAATCATAATTTTAATAACTTGTTTTGATATAAATTTCAAAGACTAATTAAGAGCCTTTTATTGAGGCTCTTTTTTTATTCTAAAGTAGAAAATAACCTATCATTAACTAGTTTCTAAATAATTTTTTCTTTGATCTATGTTATTTTTCCTTAATACTACAAATATACAAGAAGTTTCAAAAGAGGAAGGATCAATTATAGATATAAATTGGATTAGGATAATGATTACTGACTTTTTAGCTTTATCCAATATGGACAAAGGCTTAGATGTTATTAAAGACGGTTTCAATGATTACATATATAAAAGAAAAAATGAACTTATTGAATATATTATGCAACTGCATATTGGAAGATACTTTCTAGAAGAAGATTTAATTTTTACTTTCAGATATGATAATACAAGAGCATATGGAAAAGATGAATTTACTCAAAAAGAATTTGATTTTGAAAAACTAATACAAGTACTTGCAAATATTGATGCTGTACTTAATGAAAGATACTAAATAGATATCTTCAATAGTTTAGAAAATTCAGAAACACAATGTTATATTGCACAAAGGTAGCTTCAGGACGATAGTTCTTCCTTTGCCAAATTCCATGATATAAGAGAGATGATTGAAACATTTGCAGTTCTTGATTAAATATAATCAAGGACTTTTTTGTATGCTTTTAAGTAAGTATTGCTTATAAAAAGCTATAAGAATGTTTACATGTATATGGAGAAGGACTAACTTAATGGGCTTTTTATAGTTGATTAAAGCTTGATATTACTAAATCAGAGGGAAAGTTCATATATTAAGAACCATATTTTAACAAGATATTTGGTTCAGTTTTTCGGATATTATAATAGTTTTATGGTATTTTCGATATAAAGGTTTTGGTATATTATTTAATCATAGAAAACGTTAACATTCTTGATGCAAGATCAAGGCATTGTTAAAAAATGAGGAGGATTAACATGAAAAAAGCTTTATCAGTTTTAGTTGCAGCGGTTATGGCGGTTTCTTTAGGAGCTTGTAGTAATAAAGCGGAGACCGGCGGAGAAGGTAGTAAAGACGCAGGATCTTTGGTAATCTATTCACCACATCCACTAGAATTTATTGACCCAATTGTAAACGAATTCCAAAATCAGACTGGCGTTAAGGTAGAAGTTGTAGCAGCCGGTAGCGGAGAGCTCTTAAAGAGAGTTGAGGCTGAAGGAGATAACCCAATGGGTGATATTCTTTGGGGAGGTTCTTTATCAACACTAGAACCAAAGAAGGAATTATTTGAAAAATATCAATCTGTAAATGAAGAATATGTATATGACGAATACAAGAACGTAGATGGTCACATTACAAGATTTACAGTTATACCAAGCGTTATAATGGTTAATAAAAATCTTATAGGAGATATAAAAATAGAAGGTTATGAAGATTTACTAAATCCAGCTCTTAAAGGAAAGATAGCTAATGCAGATCCAACTAAATCATCTTCTTCCTTTGAGCAAATTGTAAATCAGCTTTATGCAATGGGTAATGGAGACCCAGAAAAGGGTTGGGACTATGTTGCTAAGCTAACAGCTAACTTAGATGGTAAGTTACTAAGTGGTTCATCAGCTGTTTATAAAGGTGTTGGTGATGGTGAATACACAGTAGGATTAACTTTTGAAGAAGCAGCAGTAAAGTACGTAAAAGATGGTGCTCCTGTTGAAATCGTTTATCCTAAAGAAGGTACTATTGCAAAGCCAGATGGAGTTGTTATTATTAAAAATGCAAAGAACATGGAAAATGCTAAAAAATTCATAGACTTTGTTACAAGTAAAGATGCTCAGAACTTAGTTGTAAGTGAACTTAACAGAAGATCCGTAAGAAAAGATGTTGGACCTGCTGAAGGTTTACAGACAATGGAAGAAATTAACCTTATTGAAGATGACGAAAATTGGGTAAATGAAAATAAACAAGCAATAATGGATAAATATAAAGATATATTCACATCAAACTAGTAAAAGGTCCCTACGAAATCATTAAGGTTACCCCCCTCGTTTCGTAGGGACTTAATAAATCTTATAATATGGAGGAAAAGATAATGAGTACAACTATTAAGTTTGATAATATAGTAAAAAAGTATGATGATAATGTAGTAATTCCAAAACTGTCTTTAGAAATTGAAAAGGGTGAATTTTTCACACTTCTAGGACCTTCTGGCTGTGGAAAGACCACTTTGCTTAGAATGGTAGCAGGTTTTAACAGTATAGAAGATGGTGAAATAAGTTTCAATGGTAAAGTGATAAATGACATTCCAGCTCACAAAAGAAATATAGGTATGGTATTTCAGAACTATGCTATTTTCCCACATATGACAGTATATGAAAACGTAGAATACGGCTTAAAGCTAAGAAAGCTTGGCAAAGAAGAAATGAAGAAACGTTTAGATGATATCTTAAAGGTAGTTAAGATTGAACAGTATAAGGATAGATTACCGGATAAACTTTCTGGAGGACAACAGCAAAGAGTTGCTTTAGCTAGAGCTATTGTAATTCATCCAACAGTGCTTCTTATGGATGAACCTCTTTCTAACTTAGATGCTAAATTGAGAGTAGAAATGAGAACTGCTATTAGAGATATTCAAAAGAAAGTTGGTATTACAACAATATATGTTACTCACGATCAGGAAGAGGCTTTGGCTGTATCTGACAGAATTGCTATTATGAATCAGGGAGTAATACAGCAGATTGGTACACCAAAAGAAATATATACAAGACCAGTTAACACCTTTGTAGCAACCTTTATTGGACATTCCAATTTGTTCGAAGGAAAAGTGACCGTAGACAATGAAGGTACTGCAGTAGTTTTCCCAGGAGGTTACAAGCTTCCTATGACAAACTTAAGCAGTAGGGTTAAGGATAAGGAGAATGTAGTAATATCCGTTAGACCAGAAGAGTTTGCTTTATCAAAAAATGGAAAAGGTATAAAAGGAAAAGTACATTTTAGTACTTTCTTAGGCAGATATGTAAATTACGAAGTAGAGCTAGAGAATGGACAGATAATAGAAGTATCACAGGAGTCTAGCGACCATGAACATATTTACAATACAGGAGATAGGGTTACCTTAGAGGTTGATGCTAAAAGAATTAATGTCTTTAATGAGTTAGGAGTAGAAAGTCTGATAAATGGAGTGAATAAGTATGAAAGCTAAAAGTAGAAAAAAATTTAAATTAGACTTCTGGACATCTATAAGCATATTATGCTTTTTAGTATTCGTAGTGTTCTTGATTTATCCAATGTTTACACTTTTCGTACAAAGTTTTAAGGATGTAGAAAACGGAACCTTTACCCTTAAAAATTTTGCACAGTTCTTTTCAAAAAAGTATTACTATCAAACTTTAATTAACAGTTTTGTTGTAACCATATTAGTAACAATTCTTGCAATATTGATTGGTGCACCATTGGCCTACATTATGTCTACTTCAAAAATTAGATTTAAGTCATTAGTTGAAGTGTTAATAATCCTATCAGTATTATCTCCGCCATTCATAGGAGCATATTCCTGGATCCTACTTCTTGGAAGAAACGGTGTTGTAACTAAGTTCCTTTCAAATACCTTTGGATTCCAAGTGCCAAGCATTTATGGGTTCACTGGAATTTTGTTAGTATTCACTTTGAAGCTTTTCCCTTACATTTATATGTATGTTTCCGGTGCTCTTAAAAAGATGGATGCTTCCTTAGGAGAGGCTGCAGAAAGCCTTGGATGTAATGGAATTAGAAAGGTAGCAACAATAATATTACCACTTATAACTCCAACCATTTTAGCAGGTTCCTTGTTAGTATTTATGAACTGTCTAGCAGACTTTGGAACACCAATGTTAATAGGTGAAGGTTATAGAACAATGCCAGTATTAATATACTCTGAGTTTATAAGTGAAGTTGGAGGACAAGCTAATTTTGCAGCGGCTCTTAGTGTATTGATGATATTAATTACTTCTGTAATATTTATAGGACAAAAATATGTAGTAAATAAAAAGTCCTACGTTATGAGTTCATTAAAGCCTATACAACCTAAGAAACTAAAGGGATATAAAAATGTATTAGCTCATCTTTATGTATACGTTGTAGTAGGCTTAGCAATAATACCTCAAGCAACAGTTATTTATACATCTTTCTTAAAGACAAGAGGTTCCATGTTTGTAAGGGAATTCTCATTAAACAGCTACAAAACAGTACTTAACAAGCTTGGAAGCTCCATAGCAAATACTTATACTTACGGTATAATAGCTATTTTTATAATAGTATTGCTAGGAATGTTTATATCCTATGTTTCTGTAAGAAAAAAGAATATGTTCACATCCTTACTGGACACAATAACAATGTTCCCATATATCATTCCGGGATCAGTACTTGGTATAACATTACTTTTAGCCTTTAATAAAAAACCATTAGCTATAGCAGGTACTTTTGCTATAATTGTAGTAGTATACGTAATAAGAAGATTACCATATACAATTAGATCCAGTGCTGCTATACTATATCAGTTAAGCCCAAGTGTTGAGGAAGCTTCTATAAGCTTAGGTTATTCACCTATGAAGACCTTCTTCAAGGTAACAGCAGTTATGATGTTGCCAGGAGTTTTATCTGGAGCTATACTAAGCTGGATTACAGTAATTAATGAGTTAAGTGCTTCTGTAATTCTTTATACTGGTAAGACAAGAACTATGTCTGTAGCTATATATACAGAAGTTATAAGAGCTAGCTACGGTACAGCAGCAGCCTTGTCAACTATATTAACCGCCACTACAATAATTTCATTGCTTATATTCTTTAAGCTCAGTGGAAAGAAAGAAATCAGTTTATAAGATAAATAAAGCAATATATTGATAAGGGGGACTTGATATGAATGAAAGAAAAAGAAAGTTCTTTAAAAAGGAACTTAGAATGGCATTTCTTCATTATACCATAGTCCCCATTATTTTTATATCCTTTATATTTTATAACCTGATCTTTCTAAGTAGTAAGATTTTAGTTGAGAATAGCAATAAGAAATACAATGCTCAAATAGCTCAAATTGTAAGGACAGAATTCAATAAGTATATAGAAGAAGTGGAGTTTCTAAGCCAGTGGCAGGAGATAAAAGATGTCATATCCGGCAACCATAATGAACATATAATTTATGAACGGTTTTATAATACAGTAAACAAGCAAAAAATCAGAAGTATGTTTTATGTGTACAATGATAAAGGTGAAGTACTTATAAGCAATTCCGCTGTTATTCCCCAATATGCAGAAAATGATGATTTATTTATTTGGGGAATATTTAAAAGGATGAAGGAAAATCTTAATGATACTACTTTGATGTTAAACAGAACCCAACTGGATTCAAGTACCAGAACTATTTATTCTATCGGAAAACCGGTTTTAGATTCCTCAGGAAAAACTATAGGTTTTGTAGTTTTTGATATTTTAGAGAATGAATTAAACAAGGTAATAAGCAATAATACAAGGCATCACGCCGTTATTACTGATAGGTATGATAACAACATTGTTTCAAGCAATAATGCCTTTTTAGATAGTATAGGAAAACTTAGGGATATTTCTAAAGATAAAGAACTATATCAATATAGATCCTCTCTTTTAGAAGGTAATGTATATGTGCATACTATAACCCCTGTGGGATTTATCAAAAATATATATATAATTGGAGAAATATTTTTAAGTGTCCTTTTCATTATTTTATTTATAACCATGTTTATAATAGCCGGTAGAATAGCAGCTAGTAAGACTAAAGTTTTAGACGAACTGCTCCGGGCTATAAAAAGTGTACAGAAAGGAAATCTAGACACAGTAGTTAACATAAATACAGAGGATGAATTTGAGCTTATAGGAGATCATTATAATAAAATGCTTATAAAAGTAAAAGAATTAATGGAAAAAAATAAGGAGGAGGCTGAAAGAAGAGTGCTGTCAGAGCTAAAGCAGCTGGAAGCACAGTTTAATCCTCATTTTCTATTCAATATTTTAGAAATGTTAAAATACTTAGTTAAAACTGATAAGGATGCATCCATAAAGGTAATTGTTTCCCTATCTAACCTGCTTAGATACAGCATCAACAATAATGTCCGCAAAGTTAAGTTAACTGAGGATATTGAATATATAAAAGATTATTTGATGATACAAAAATATAGGTTTGAAGATAATTTTGATTACAGCATAATTCTTCAAGAGACCGCAAAAGATTGCATAATACCGAAACTCATAATACAACCAATAATTGAAAATAGTATCAAATATGGATTTATGACAAAGAAATATTTAAAGGTGGAAATAAATTGCTATACAGATAAGGATAAACTGTTTATAGAAATTGAGGATAATGGTGAGGGTATTGATGATGAAAGGTTATCCGAAATTATTACGAGCTTAAATTTCAATGACAATGAAAGTCAACACATAGGTTTATATAATGTTCATAGGAGAATAAAGCTCATGTATGGCGATTCTTTCGGAATAAATATTTTTAGCAACAAAGGAAAGGGAACAAAAGTAATAATTACACTACCGGTAGTTTATTGATTTAACTAGGGGGGGGTTAAATGAAACTTACAATCAAATCAAAATTAATTTTAGCCTTTTCTATCATAACAGCCCTATTAGTAGCTATAGGGATTTATTCTCTTAGTACTATTTATACTATGAGTCAGTCCTCAAAGGCTATTTCTGATATATGGATGGAGAGGCTCAACTTAGCTCAATCAATTAGTAAATCTGCAGCGGACTTTAGAATTGCTGAAAATTTGCATATAAACTTAGATATAGACTCAGAAAAGACGGATGTGGATGATCAAATTAAAAGTATTAATGAGAGAATAAATAGTTATTTAAAAGATTACGAAAAGTTAATGGATGAGGGCGAAAGCAAGGAACTAATCGAAGCAGTAAAAAGCAATATGCAACAGGCAAATGAAATCTATAACAATTTAAAGGCTAAAAGCGAAGAAGGCAATATTACTGAAGCAGAACATATTTTCTCAATGGATGCTAAAATTAATTATGATATACTAGAGTATAGATTAGATAAACTGGTTGAGTATAATCAAAATAAGGCTAAGTCTTCTAGAGATGAAGCTAATAATTTATATAAATATTCAGCCATAATACTAGGTGTTATTATTTTTATATCCCTTGTAATTGCTATAATAGCTTCAGTAGTTATAATATTATCTATAACTAAACCAATAGATAAGCTTAAAAGAAGTTTAGTTACTTTGGCAGAAAGCGGTGGAGACCTAACAGCAAAAATTGAGTTGAATTCTAAAGATGAAATTGGAGACTTAGCAGCGGGTGTCAATAAATTTATCGCCAATATAAGAGATATAATGGTGGAGGTTCATAATAATTCCGAAAAGGTTACCCAATCATCTAATAAGGTCTCTGAACTTCTTGGTAATCTCAGAGCTACAGTGGAAGATACTAACATCAACATAGAAAAGCTCTCTGTGGCCATGGAAGAAACAGCAGCCACCGCCGAAGAAGTAGGAAGCTCAACAAACTCAATTCAGCTAAGTACAGAATTCTTAGCCCAGAAGGCACAAAAGGGATCAGAAGAGGCAAAAACAATAAGTGACAGGGCAAATAAATTAAAGGATAATGCCATAACATCAAGTTTAAATGCAAAAGACATATACAAGAAAACTAAAGAATCTTTGGATGCTGCAATCAATAGAGCAAAAAATGTAGATAAAATCAATGTCCTATCCAACAGCATACTAGCCATATCGGAGCAAACAAACCTTTTAGCCTTAAATGCGGCTATAGAAGCAGCCAGAGCAGGTGAGTCCGGAAGAGGCTTTGCAGTGGTAGCAGATGAAGTGAGAAAGTTGGCGGAGAGCTCAAAAAATACGGTAGATG
>Ga0209537_1000025_pt1 | contig 148131 bp, 145 predicted proteins | sample BioPla4DNA1_FD_187698 | JGI IMG/M metagenome (GOLD analysis project Ga0209537, IMG submission 187698) | Biogas fermentation microbial communities from Germany - Plant 4 DNA1 (SPAdes) (version 2) | ecosystem: Engineered > Bioreactor > Anaerobic > Digestate | place: Bielefeld, North... | reverse complement strand
AATTTCTAGACTGTACCGATGCCTAAGTATCACTTTTCATTTACCGGAGACTTCCCAAATATTGGGGTGTAATTGGGTGGCCTTCCCTCGCTTAAACAGACACAAAGTTAAGCACTTATTTTTCGATTTTCATAGTTTCCCAGAGACATGTGACCGTTAGACAAATGACGATGTTTGCGGTTGTAATCCATCTTGATGTATTCTAGACCCTTAAAACAGAATCACAAGCAGCGCAAAGTACCCTTGAAATTCTCACAAACGCCAAGACTGCCAGGAAGTTTACCACAGATCCGGTGAGTGAAGACCATATCAAACAAATACTATTAGCTGGGCTTAATGCACCAAGCGCTCTAAACAGCCAACCCTGGCATTTCACTGTTGTAACAAACAAAAAAATCTTAAACCAGATCAATGAAGCGATGATTGCAGCAAGGACAAAGGGCGGCTCCGGCGGTCAGGGCGCTCCAAATAGCCCTCCTCCCAAAAAACTTGGTCTTGCCGATGCACCGGTAGCGATCTTTGTTTACGGTACCAATAATTTGTTCACGGATTCCTTTGACTGCGGCTTGGCCACCGAAGCCATGTCCATTGCGGCCCTTTCCCTGGGATATGGAACGAAAATCCTGGCTTCACCGACCATTGTCTTAAACGGTGAAAAGAAAGCTTATTTTGATCAACTGCTGCAAGTGCCGGAAGGCTATAGCAATGTAGCCGTGCTAATAATTGGCCGTAATGATGAATCCGTCGATGCCACAGCTGGTGCGTCCACAAGAAAGCCAATGGAAGAGAAGGTAAGATTCATTAAATAGGTTTATCGGTAAATTTAGGTAGCATTTTCCATATTTAAGCCATCAGAACCACTTCCGGTCGGAGTCTCTGGTGGCTTTGTTTTAATTGCCGTTCTGTATCCTTTAGGGGACTTTATTGCTAGAGATTGAAGTATTATGCTCCAGCAGTATTATGTAGTGATATAATGAAAAACAGGGTATTTGTGGTAGTGCCCTGTGCAATTGGTAAAATGGTTGCCGATTGCGCCATGGCGGACCGCGCAGCGAGAGGCTTTGTCATGCAGTACTTTGAAATTATTGCCATGTGAACATGGTCCCTAATCTTTCTTAAAACATCTTATAAACAGATGCAGGTCCGGCGCCTGGACTCCTCCATGGCTGGATCAGAAGTTTGAGCAGTTCATTGCTGCGCTGGGAATGTCCTATGAAAGAGTGAACTGCCCGGAGCGAAAATGGAATCCCGAGGACATCAGCTTATCAGATCAGATTAATTATTTACTGGCCTGATTCTGACGGAACAGTTGTTTGTTCGCCGATACGAACTGAGGAGTTTTAGTTAGCAGTTTATGTGGCTAAATCTTTGTTGAGCAAAAGGAGGGAGGATGAAAACGGAATACGAAATAATCTGATAGCTGCATTTCCAGAAGAAGTTGGAACAGACGGCAAGTATAACAGCATATATACGCAGAGCAGGAGGAAAAATAAATTTTAAGGAGGAATAAGCATGCCTGAATTTGGACATCCCTTTGCCGGACTGGCGAAAGAGCGCAAACTTACTGACGGGGAGCTGATCCGGGCCATCAGGTTTATGGTTGCCGCTGAATATGAAGCAATTCAGCTTTACATGCAACTGGCGGAATCAACCGATAACAAGCTGGCCATCGAGGTATTAAAGGATATTGCCGATGAAGAACGGGTCCATGCTGGTGAGTTTCTGCGTTTGCTCAAAGAAATTGCCCCTGATGAAGAGAAGTTCTATGCTGAAGGTGTCGAGGAAGTAGAAGAAATAATCGAGAAGTTGAAGAAATCAGGCGGCTGAATGAGAAAACAATTGACTGAATGAAGGAGAAAGATTCCACCTCTAAGTACCAGGCATTTTAGAGGTGGGATCTTTTTATGTAAAAATACGATTTTTGCAACCAGGTCAGACCACCTGAAAAATATAGAATTTAAGGTAGTCCGTCTCCGGAACATTCCACAGGATGGGATGGTCCGGGGCCTGCCCACGGCCTTCAATTTGCCGGAGGGAGACGGCGGCATCCTTGGCCGCACTGGTCAGGATTTTGCGGAATAGGTCGTCCGTCATGAAATGGCTGCAACTGCAGGTGGCTAAGTATCCGCCGCGGGGCAGGAGTTTCATGGCCTTCAGGTTAATCTCTTTATAGCCGCGGGCAGCGTCGGGCACCTTCTTGGGGGATTTGGTAAAGGCCGGTGGGTCAAGGATGATATAGTCATAGTCCCGGCATTTCTCGTCGACCAACTTGGTCAGGAGGTCAAAGATGTCCGCACAGAGAAAGTCCATTTTGCTGTCTAGACCGTTGCGGATGGCATTGGCTTTGGCCATGTCAATGGCGGTCTGGGAGACATCGACGCAAGTCACATGCTCTGCTCCGGCCAGCGCCGCATTGAGGCCGAAGGAGCCAGTATGGGTGAAACAGTCCAGGACCCGCTTGCCCCGGGCAATCCGCGCCACTGCGGCCCGGTTATACTTCTGGTCCAGGAAAAAGCCGGTTTTCTGCCCGTTTTCCACATCAACGAGGTAGCGCACGCCGTTTTCACAGATCTCCGTGACGGCGGATTCCGGTACAGGTACGCCAGCCAACTGGTACCAGCCCTTGTCCTCCGGCAGTCCTTCCCGTGCCCGTAGGGCAGTGTCATTGCGTTCATAAAGGCCGGTGATCGTTTCGCTCATTTCCGTAAGCACATCCCAAAGGGCTTGGTAGATCGTATCCTTGATCAGTTCCATGCCTAGGCAGGTAATTTGCACGGATAGGATGCTGCCATAGCGGTCAACGGTCAGCCCCGACATCTGGTCAGCTTCGCTATGAATCATGCGGCAGCAGGCGAAGTCGGCGCCGGGCATGACGGTTTTGCGGTATTGCACGGCATACTCCACCCGGCGGCGCCAAAAGCGGGCATCAAAGACATCGTTGGCGTTGCGGGAGATCAGGCGGACCGTAATCTTGCTGGCACTGTTGTAAAAACCCGTCCCCATATAAGCGTTGCCGGCAAATACATCCACCAGCCCGCCGTTTTGAGGCTCGCCCTCAATTTTCCGGATCTCTTCGCCGTAGATCCAGGGATGCCCGTTCTTGATACTGCGTTCTGCCTTGGGGGAGATCAGGACTTTGGGATAAGGCCGTTGCTGTTTCATCGGTGTCACCTTCGCAATGCTTTCTCGCGCTGATTGTACCATGTTTCTCTGCCGCCTTCAAATAGATCTTCATTTTGCCACCATGATCTTGAGGGATGGGAAGAATGATGCAAGTCATCGGAATTGCAGCAAAATTAAGGAAGATGTAACAGAGTTTAACAGGCTTAAAGCAGCAAAGTTTAACAGAGGGCAATTAGACAAACGAAATTCATTCTTTATCTTTGGGTTTAAACTGGAGATTGCCGGAGCGGCCATTGCCACCATGCTTTCCAACCTCTGCGCCACGATTTACTTTGTGGCCTTGATTTACCGGAAGTGCAATACCACCGTGATTTCGTTTAATCCCAAGCATTATACGTTCAAGCTGCGAATCCCCTTTGAAGTTTTCTTTGTGGGGCTGCCCAGTTGGCTGATGAACCTGATGGGCGTCTTCTCCAATATTGTGCTGAACATCCTGATCGCCTCCTATTGCAACGAGGCGGCGGCAGGTATCGGCATTGCCAAGAAAATAGATGTGCTGGCGTTTGCCATCGCTACCGGTATCTCCCAGGGTGTCTTGCCATTGATTGGCTACAATTATGCGGCCAGGAATTATCAGCGGATGCGGGCGGCGATTAAAACAACTTTCGCTCTTAGCCTGCTTGTGGCGGGCGCCGAAACGGTCCTTTTGTTCACCTGTGCAGGGCCTATTGTCAGAGCTTTCATCGCAGATGCAACCACGGTCCGCTATGGCCAGATGTTCCAGCGCATTATCTGTATTACCGGCCCGTGCATCTCAGTGGCCATGATTTTCATCACCATCTTCCAGTCTGTAGGCAAGAAGATTCAACCCCTGTTTTTATCATTGCTGCGCAAAGGCGGCCAGGATGTCCCGGCGATGATTTTGCTGAATCATCTGTTTGGTATCAACGGCATTACCTGGGCCACTCCCATCGCTGACTTCAGTGCAATGGTGATTGCCATCATTTTTTTCATACCATTCTGGAAGAAGCAAAAGGGCGCAGTGGCTGAATTTGAATAAGCTTGTATTGCAGAAGCCTTATCGCGAATCGGAAGAGTTGTATGGAAAAAAGCCTGTGATTCTCCGTAGAGTTGTGGAAACACTCCGGGATTTTCTTTTTTGTGGAGGATGACAAGAGCGGTTGGGGGATTCGGATTTACGCCGGGGATAGGGTAATTGTAAAAAGCAGGAGACATAAGGCGGAAGGGGAATAAATTTAATGTTGCTTAGGGTTGAAAACCCTGTTGGAGGTGGAAGAAGGTAGAGGCAGTGATTAGCACATTATAGTTATAATTGTTCAAACCGATAGATAAATACGGGCCTGAACTGATTAAACTTGCAGAGAATTTTGGCGGAGACTATAAAGTTCGGTTTGGACGTTAGGAAAAATTTTTCAGGGGTTGATAAAGATGAAGAAATACTTGCTGATCTTTAGCATTGTTTTACCTGTGTTTGTTGTTACCGCAACAAGCGGAATAAAAGCGGAGAACAAAAAGGATGCAGCCTATGAGTATGAGTGTGTTCTAAACCAAAATAATCTCGAAATTCCGTTTGTTTTTAAGAACACGGAGCAAAATGACGGGACAGAAATTTATAAAGAAAGCATATGCGCGGTAAAAATTGAAGAAGTTTTTATCGATGGTGCTCCTGCTTTGTTAAATAAATACAGCCCACTGTATGGGCCGTTTTTTGGTGAAACAAAAATTAAGATAAACGCAAATACGGATTACACCTATTATATTCCCTTAAGACCTTGGGTTAAAGGGAAATACTTGTTAGATCAACCTTTGGAAGCATGTTTTTATGGCATTCCAGTTGATGCGCAAGTACTAGTCATATATTACAGGATACGGCTGCCTAATAAAAAGTTGAGTGAACTCCACCGGTTGACAGTAAGATTGATGGGTCCGCGCGGCACGGTAAACTGACATTACAACCGTTTCCTTTTCTCATAAAACATTTAAAACATTTACAAGGCCCGTTCGTAGATGCGGTAGATCTTGTAGAGTTCGCCGCCGGCGCCGATGGCGTCTTGCACCATCTTTTGGTTAAATTCATGGATGGTTCCGCCTTCGCCGTAGGTATAACCCTTGGCCAATGCGGCTTTAAAGGCCTTTAAGTACAGAGCGGCGGAGACTCCCTTCTTGTGGTAATCCGGATCGACAAAGAGGATTAGGCTGCGGCCGCCGGTAATTTTCTTTTTGTACCAGAGAAACTTCAGGAAGCCAAAGGGCAGGAGGCGTCCGTTCAAATGCTTCAGTACCTGGTTGTAGTCGGGCAACCCCACCATAAAACCTACGGGAGTACCGTCGGTTGTTTCGGCGATCACGACAAAGTCCGGGTCAACAACAGGTAAGAGTTTGGCCGCTTCTTCCTTGATCTCCTCAATCGTGGGCGGTACCATGTCCGGCCACTCGGGATGCGCCCGGTCGATGACGGCCTTGAGGCGAACCAGTTCGTCTTCGAGACGCTTCAGGTTTACTGTCCGTACAGTGTAGCCATAACGTTTCATGGCATAATTGACGCCCCGCTCGAACCGCTCGGTCAGATCGGGCGAGACTTTGAAGTAGAAGGCATACCGGTCAAACTGCTTTTTGAAACCGTAGGCTTCAAAGAACTCCGGGTAGTAAGAGGGATTGTAGGAGTCAAGCAGGACCGGTGGAGAATCAAAGCCTTTAATGAGCAGGCCCCGGTAATCGTCGCCGTTGGAGGGGGATTGGGGGCCGGTAACGGAGGTCATGCCCATTTCCTTAAGCCAACCCAGGGCGGTATCGAAGAGGGCTTCGGCTACGGCATAATCATTGATGCACTCGAAGAGCGTTAAATAACCTTCCTTCCGGTTTTTTCTCTCGTTTAGGCGCTCATCGATGCCGACGCCGATGCGGCCGACGGTTTTGCCGTTCCGCCAGGCCAAAAAGTAACGGTAAGGCCCGAGCTTGAGCAGGGGATTTTTCTTCGGGTTTATGGTGTTCCACATGTCCAAGCGCAGGGGAGGCACCCAATTAGGGTCGGACTTATAGATCTGCCAAGGAAGGTCAATAAACCTCTTCCAACCGATCCGGTTGGTGACAGGAGTTACAATGATGTCGGACAAGGTGAAGACCCCTTTCAGTGTGAGTGCAAATCATTCAATTATATTCGTTTTTTTTATGTTTTTTCCTGCAATAAGCCGGGATTGGAGCAGATGTATGCATTTGAAAGACGGGTCTTCTTGTCCGATTTTTTTAGATGGAACCGCCGGTGTTTGTCGGGTTTTTGGCAGGCGTTGTTCTTTTTATTTCCCCGCTCCCCCATTGCAGTCAAGGGCTTTTTTTTGTACAATATAGTGCGTTAGTTATGTTCATTTCCATATTGATGCTTTTTAGGAGCAAGTTGGACATAGTACGTAAAGGAAAGCAAGGAAATTGAGGCTTTGCCGTTATAAAGGAGCGAATGTGCATGCGCACCTCAAAACAGATCCGCCAGGAGTTTTTGGACTTCTTTAAAGAGCAGGGGCATACGATTGTACCCAGCTCGTCGCTGGTGCCCCATAATGATCCTACGCTGATCTTTACCAACGCGGGGATGAACCAGTTTAAGGATGTCTTTCTGGGGACAGGCACCCGGCCGTATGTGCGGGCCGCCGATTCGCAGAAGGTGATCCGCGTCAGCGGCAAACACAATGATCTGGAAGAAGTGGGGCGAGATACCTACCATCACACCTTCTTTGAGATGCTGGGCAACTGGTCCTTTGGCGACTACTACAAGAAGGAAGCCATCCTTTGGGCTTGGCAGCTTTTGACCGAACGCTGGGGCTTGCCGAAGGAAAAACTCTACGCCACGGTGTACAAGACCGACGATGAAGCGGAGCGCCTCTGGAAAGAAGTGACGGATATCCAACCCGACCATGTCCTCAGGTTTGGCGAGAAGGATAATTTCTGGGAAATGGGGGATACCGGCCCTTGCGGTCCCTGTACGGAGATCCATATTGACCTGGGACCGGAACGGTGCGATAAAAGCCATGTTCCCGGCCATGTTTGCGGTGTAAATGCGGGGTGCGCCCGGTTTATTGAGCTTTGGAACCTGGTCTTTATCCAGTACAACCGGAAGGCTGACGGCTCTTTGGAGGAACTGCCGGCAAAGCATGTTGATACCGGGATGGGCTTTGAACGGATCGTGGCGGTGCTGCAAAACAAGACCTCCAACTATGATACGGATCTTTTTACACCCCTGATCGCTGCAGTGGAGGAGATCTCCGGTAAGAAGTATGCTGGGGAAAACCAGGTGGCGATGCGGGTAATCGCTGACCACCTGCGTTCCTTGTCTTTTGCTATCGCCGACGGGGCGCTGCCCTCCAACGAGGGTCGGGGATACGTGCTGCGGCGTATTCTCCGCCGGGCGGCCCGGTTTGGCCGGACTTTGGGTTTGAATGAGCCGTTCATTTGGAAACTTGTCCCGCGTCTGGTTGAACTGATGGGGGAAGCCTATCCCGAACTTGGTGAGCGGATGGAACATATTCAACAGGTCCTGCGGGCCGAGGAAGAGGGTTTTGGCCGGACCCTGGACGTGGGGATCGAACTGTTTGAACAAGCGGCCCGGGAGGTACAGGCCCAGGGCGGCACGGTGATCCCCGGGGACAAGGTCTTCTTGCTGTATGACACCTATGGGTTCCCCCTTGACTTGACGCAACTGATGGCGGAGGAGAAAGGCCTGTCGGTCGATGTGGCAGGTTTCAACGAACGCATGGCTTCCCAACGGGAGCGGGCCCGGGCCAGCGGGAAGTTTACCATGGAAGAGGATGACCGGGTTTGGACTACCGTGGCTGAGCAGCCCCATTCCGAGTTTAAAGGCTACGAAACCTTGCAGTGCGATTCTTCCTTGTGCCTGGTGGGTGAGGATAAGGATTTCTATCACTTGGTCTTCAAGGAGACTCCTTTTTATGCCGAGTCCGGCGGTCAAGTGGGGGATACCGGCGTGATTAAGACGTCCGCCGGGGAGTTTTCGGTGGTGGACACAGTGCGGCAGAACGACCGGATTATCCATCTGGTGCGCAAGACCGGGGACTTTCCGAAGAACAGCGCCAAGGTTACCCTGGCGGTGGATGAGAAACGCCGGCGGATGACAGCGGCGAACCATACCGCCACCCACATCATGCAGGCGGTGCTGCGGGAGGTTCTGGGGGACCATGTGCACCAATCGGGTTCGTTGGTGACCCCGGAGCGCCTGCGTTTTGACTTTACCCATTTTGAGCGGTTGACCCCTGAACAGTTGGCCGAGGTGGAGCGACGGGTGAATGCGGTGATTGGCGCTGGGTATGATGTGTGTGCGCAGATCAAAAGTTATGACGAAGCAGTGGCGGAGGGCGCAATGGCGCTTTTCTCCGAGAAATACGGTGATCAGGTCCGGATGGTCCGGGTGGGTGATTTCAGTAAGGAACTTTGTGGTGGTACCCATGTGACGAATACCGCCCAGATCCGCTACTTCCGGATAGTGTCCGAGGGCAGTGTGGCTACGGGTGTCCGGCGGATTGAGGCGGTGACTGGTGAGAAGGCCCTGGAGCTTGTGGAGGAGGAGCGGCACCTGGTGCGGGAAGTGGCCGAGCGGTTGAAGACGACCCCGGACCAGCTTGTGCGGCGTGTTGATGAGTTGCTGCAGGAGAATGACCGGTTGAGCAAAGAGCTGGAGCAAAGTAAAAAGTCGCAAGCGGGAGCGGCGGTGCAGGAGATTCTGGCCAAGGCCATTGCAGTGGGGGATGCCCGGGTGGCGGTGGCCCGGTTGGATGGGTATTCCATGGATTTGCTGCGGGAAGCGGCGGACAGGATCAAGGATGGCCTGCGTTCCGGCGTGCTACTGCTGGGCAGTGTTTTTGAAGGGAAGGTTAACCTGGTGGCGGGTGTAACCGCTGATTTGACCGGCAAGATCAAGGCGGGAGAGCTTGTGAAGCAGGTGGCGCCCCTGGTTGAAGGTGGCGGTGGCGGCCGGCCGGATATGGCGCAGGCTGGCGGGAAGAATCCGGCCAAGCTTGATGAGGCGCTGGATGCTGGTCGTGCCTGGATCCAGTCCAAACTCGCGTAAGCAGTGGTGATGAGTTGATAAGCATGGGTTCGACTGAATCCATGCTTTTTGTTTTGCAAGGGGTGGGTGTCGTGGATGGGCCTTTGGTGTTGTTTGTCCGGGTTGTTCTGTTGGTGGAGGGTTTTGTGTATTGCCGGATTGGCCCAGGGGCGGCGTGATCCGAAAGTATTGTCTGGGTCTTTTAGAGGAAGGAGATTGTTTTGTCGATTTCGTACCCCGAAATCGCCAAAGCCGACTCCTAGGTGCTCAACGTACATTGAGTACGTTTGCGCTCCTCGTTTCCCTTGCGCCTAGGACTGCTCGCGTCTGACGCCGCGAGTCTATTCGAAGAAGCAATGCCCAACCAATCCGACAAAATACCACCCGTCATCCTGACGGGAGATGCGCGAGACGTTAGTTGTAAAGCGGGATTTTATCTACACTCGATCATCCATGGGCCTTCTCCGATATACCGGCCAAGGATGCCGGTAAGCGCCGAATTAGTTCAAGGATGAACGTTGAGGTCGCCTGGCAAAAGGCCTTCTAGAGGACAGGCAGAAGGCCAGGAAGGGCAGCGACGTTCAAGAAACCCTAGATGAATGAAGGAGGTCCAGGAACCATGGTTCCTGGACGGCGGATTCCAAAGGGTTTCCGACCAAACCCTTTGGCCCTGGAGGGTGTGGGAGGGACGGGAAGTCGCCTCCCGCATACCAACAAAGGCAAGCTAAAAAGCTCTACTTCAAAGGCACTCTTTGAAACAACAAAAAGAAAATTCCGGAACAACCCAGTCCTTTAGCTCTGGAGGTTGTGGAAGGTGCGTTTTTCTTACTTTTATTGAAAAAGGGGTTTTAGGTGGAATGACGAAAGAGTATTTGTGGAGTGGGGATTTTATAAAACATAGCAAGGAGGACCGGGGATAATGCCCAAAGATACGGCGAACTGGCTGAAAAGTGCGGTGATTTATGAGGTATTTACGCGCAACCACAGCGCAAGCGGGACATTTCGCGGGGTGGCCGAGGATTTGGAGCGCATTAAGGCGCTGGGCACGGATATTTTGTGGTTAATGCCGATTCATCCCATTGGTGAGATCGGGCGAAAAGGGGAATATGGCAGTCCCTATGCAATTCGTGATTACGAGCGGATCAATCCTGACTTGGGGGATGAGGAGTCCTTCCGGGAGCTGATTAATCAAGCCCATGCCCTGGGGATGAAAGTGATCATTGACGTGGTCTATAACCACACGTCCTGTGATTCGGTCTTAACCCGGAGCCATCCCCAGTGGTTCATCAAGAATCAGGCTGGTGAATTATCCCGCAAGATAGACGATTGGTCCGATGTTTACGACCTGGATTATAGCCATCCTGAACTTTGGGACTACTTAATTGGGGTCCTGGAAAAGTGGCTGGATTTTGGGGTGGATGGCTTCCGCTGCGATGTGGCTTCTTTAGTGCCGGTGGAGTTTTGGCTGGCCGCTCGTGAGCGGTTGAACAGGAAAAAAGAAGTGATCTGGTTGGCGGAGAGCGTGGAGAAGTGTTTTATCAAGAGACTGCGGGACATGGGCTATGGTTGTTGGTCCGATCCGGAACTCCATGAGGCTTTTGACTTGACCTATGATTATGACGGCTATGAGTACCTCAAGGCCTATTACCGTGGAGAGACTAGTTTGGAGGCTTATCTGAACCACCTCTATGTTCAGGAGACCCTTTACCCGGCTTATGCCGTGAAGATGCGGTTCTTGGAGAACCATGACCAGCCCAGGATCGCTCAGATAGTGGGGCGGGGTGCTGCTTTGCGTAACTGGACGGTCTTTTACAGCTTATTACCCGGGGCTATGTTAATTTATGCCGGGCAGGAAACAGCCAATGACCATTGGCCGAATCTGTTCGAGAAGGATCCGGTGGACTGGAGCGCTGGTGATCCGGAGTTTACCAAGTATTTTACCAATGTTATCCGCTTGGCTAAAGAGGTGAAACTGAATTACCGCTTCAAGGATGCGGTGCTTGTCACCAAGGGCGTCGTTCGTCTGACCTGGGTGGGCAAGGAAGACCGGATTGTGGCCATTGTCAACCTGGAGAACCGGTACGGGCGGGTGCCGGTGGACTTTGCCGTGTCGGGGAAGGACTTGTTGACGGGAGAGCCTAAGTTGATCCAGGGTAGGTACTGCATCGAGAGGGAACCGGTGGTAATTCGCTGTTAGAGCGGCGGGAAGGACAAAATATGGCCGGGGTGTCGCCCCGGCCATGTTTGCCGTAAGCGGTGGGCAGGAGAAGGCTGTTTTATGTGGAATACATAGGGCAAATAGGGATTTAAAGGCGGATATAATGAAGAAAATTACGATTCCGAATACCTTTTATGGCCGGTTCGAACCGGCCATATTTCGCAAGCGGCTGCACAGGTTTGCGGCGGAGGTGGAGTTTGCAGGGAAGGTGGAGGTTGTCCATATCCCCAACTCCGGTCGGCTACAGGAGTTGCTCTTTCCTGGCAACCAGGTGGGGTTGCATTTTGAAGGCCATCCCAAGCGGCAGACCCGTTTTACTTTGGTTCGTGCCGCGGTTGGAGGAGGCTGGGCTTATATTGATTCGCGCCTGTCCAATCGAATCTTGAAGGCACATTGGCGGGATCTGCCGCCCCTGGCTGGCTATGACCGGGCCTGGCCTGAGGTGGTGTATGGGGTAGGCCGGTTTGACCTGGGGTTATGCCATGAGGCGACAGGGCAGGCGGAGCTGTTGGAAGCGAAGTGTGTGACGCTGGTGGAGGAGGGAACCGGCAGGTTTCCGGACGCACCGACGGAGCGGGGACGGCGGCATTTGCAAGAGCTTGCCCGGGCCGTGGGTGAAGGGTTTCGGGGGCTGGTGATCTTCTTTGCCCAGCATCCTTCGGCAGAGAAGGTTGGCGCCAATCATGCGACTGATCCGGCCTTTGCCGCCAGGATGGCGGAGGCGAGGGCGGCGGGGGTGGAGTTTTGTGCCTACCGTGTTGAGCCGGGTGATGAGTGGGTGGAGCTAACGGAGATTCCGGTGATATGGTAGGAACATTGTGGGAGAGAAGTGGTGAATTGTTTTTGCAGGCCGTTGAGGTGTAGGGGTGATTTTTTGCCGGATTGGTCGGGGCGGTGTTATCTACACTCATCCGTCCGTGGTGGACATATCTTACAGATTAATCTCCGAAATACCGGCCAAGGAGGCCGGTACAGCGCCGAATTAGTTCAGGGAGGAACGTTGAGGTCGCCCTGCAAACGGCATACTAGAGGGCAGGCAGAAGGCCAGGGAGGGCGGCGACGTTCAAGAAACCCTGGATGAATGAAGGAGGCCCCGGAACCATGGGGTTTCCTAGGGTCGGCTGATTCCAAAGGGTTTCCGACCAAACCCTTTGGCCCTGGTGGGTGTGGGAGGGGCGGGGAGCCCGGAGTCGGCTTTGATGATTTCCGGATTAATGAAATCGTCAAAACGATCTCCTACCGCATAAATGGCCCTAGAACAATTCCTCCCACATACCCCATATAACTACATAAACGACAGACAAAGAGGCGATCCCAAAATGAGCACAACCCCAAAGACTAATGCCGCAAGGATTTTGGACCGGATGAAGATCCCATATGAACTCAAAACCTACGAGGTGGACCCTGAGGATCTGAGTGCGGAGACGGTGGCGGCAAAAGTGGGCCTGCCCCTGGCGGAGGTCTTTAAGACATTAGTGTTGCGGGCGGCGGATGGTAGTATTTTGATGGCGTCTATTCCGGCAGGGACAGAACTGGACCTGAAGGCCTTGGCCCAGGCGGGCGGGTATAAAAAGGTGGAGATGGTTCACCTAAAAGAAGTTCAGCCGTTAACCGGATATATCCGTGGGGGCGTTTCCCCGGTGGGAACCAAAAAGAAATACCCATATTTTCTCGACGAAAGTGCCCTGACCCACGAAAGAATCTCTGTCAGCGCCGGGTTGCGCGGGTACCAGATGATGCTGGATCCCCGGGATCTGTTGCAGGCAACAGGAGGAAGGGCCGCCCGGATCGCCCGGCTGGCGGAATAAACGTTGTCGACGACGAACGGGCTGTATGTGCATAGGTGGAGGAGTTTTTGTGGCTGTTCGTGAGATCAAAATCGGCGTGAAGGACCTGTTGGAGATCTTGTTTCATCCCAAGGATCTGGGTGAGCCAGGTTTTTCCATGGCGCGCGCCCGGGAGGGAAGTAGCGGCCACCGCTTAATCCGGGACCGGCGCCCGGCGGAGTATGCTTGGGAGGTACCGGTGGAGTTTGCCTATGAATGGGAAGACTACCGGTTGGTGGTGCGGGGCCGGATCGATGGCTACCTGGAGCAGGATGGGGAGATTTGGCTCGAAGAGATTAAAACCACCTACTTGCCCCTGGATGAGCTGAACCAGGAGACTTATCCCCAGCATTTGGCCCAACTCCGTTTGTATCTTTACTTTGTTCAGTCAGCTCATCCAGATTGCCATGTTACCGGGCGGCTCACCTACTTAAACCTTAATGACCTGGCGGAACGAACCTTTCCGGTGGAATATTCTGTGGCGGAAGGGCAGGCTTTCTTCACATCCCTGGCTGTTGCCTTCCTCCAAGCCGCGCAGGACCGCGATACTTGGCAAAATATTCGGAATGCCTCCCTGGAGCAGCTGGTCTTTCCCTTCAGGGAGCGCCGTCCCGGCCAGGATGAGCTGATGGATATGGTCAACTTGGCGCTGGAACAAGGGTTGGATCTTTTCGCCGAAGCGGCTACGGGTATTGGCAAGACCGTGGGTGTCCTCTATCCGGCCTTGAAGCGTTTGGCCAGAGGGGACCGTTTTCAACAGATCTTCTTCCTGACCGCCAAGACCCAGGGAAAGGAGATCGTGCGCAAGACATTGGCAGCAGCTAAAGAACAGGGGCTTAGGTTGCGCACGGTTTTTATTGAGGCCAAGGAACGGGTCTGCCTGCACCCCGGGGCGGAATGCCGGGCCATGGCCTGCCCCTGTGCGGCAGACTATTACAGCAGGGCGGAGGCTGCCCTTCCCGAGCTGCTCCAGGAGGAATTGATTGTCCCCGAGCGGGTGTTGGAGTATGCACGGCAGCACCGGCTCTGCCCCTTTGAACTCAGCCTGGACTTGTCCCTCCAGGCGGACCTGATTGTCTGTGACTATAACTATGTCTTTGACCCTGGCGTATATTTGAAACGGTTTTTCCTGTACCCCGGTGAACGGCGCTACCTTTTCCTGGTGGATGAGGCTCACAACTTGGTGGGGCGCGGCCGGGAGATGTACTCCGCCGCTTTAAGCCAAGGGGAGTTGGTGCGCTTGCGCCGGGGCCTGCAGGACACGGACCGCCGGTTGGCCCGGGCCTTTGCGGAAGTGGAGGATTATTTCCAGGGTTGGCGCAGGGAGATGGCGGAGGAAAACCGTACCGGCCTGCTCCTTGGTGACCTGCCGGAGATGTTGGAACCGGCCTTGGAACGGCTGGCGGTGGCGCTGGAACGCTTCCTGGCCTCATCTGTACCGGGGGAGTTCACCAACAAGGTCCGGCAGTTCTATTTTGACTTGAACCATTTTTTGCGGGTGTTAGGTTTTGCCGGCGCCGATTATGCCAGATTTGTCATGACCGACGGTAAGCAGGCAGAGCTCAAGGTTTTTTGCCAAAATCCCGGTACCCTCCTGCGTCGCCGGTTGGACTGGGCCCATTGCACCATCTTCTTTTCCGCCACCCTGTCACCCTTTGTGTATTTCCGCGAATTGCTCGGAGGCAGGCAAGATGCTCTCCATCTGCAACTTCTTTCTCCGTTCCCCCAAGAAAACCGGCTTTATCTTCATGTGCCCGGCATCGATACGCGGTACAAGGCCCGGGAGGAATCGGCCTACGCCCTAGCCCAGATCGTTATCGACATGGTAAATGCACGAACTGGCAACTACCTTGCGTTTTTCCCGTCCTATACCTATCTGAATGCCGTCAAGCCGCTAATTCTTCAGGGACTTACGGGCAAAGCCGGGATATATTTTCAACACCCTGCCATGAATGACGAGCAGAAAAAGGCTTTTCTGGAGAAGGTGACCGCGGTGGGAACAGGCCGGTCCAACCTGGGGTTGGCGGTTCTTGGCGGTTTGTTTGGCGAAGGTGTGGATATGCCCGGTGAACAACTGGTGGGGGTTTGCATTATTGGACCAGGCCTGCCGGCCATCTCCCCGGAACAGGAACTGATCCGGCGGTATTTTGATGAACGTAACGGTCGTGGTTTTTTATATGCCTATGTCATCCCCGGACTCATCCGGGTGATTCAATCGGCGGGCCGGGTCTTCCGGACGCCGGAGGACCGGGGAGTGGTGCTCTTGGTGGATGACCGGTTTGCCAACCCGGAGTACCAAGAACTCTTGCCGCCGGACTGGTTCATGGCCGGTCGGCCCTTCAGCCGGCCCGACTATCGTGAGGCCTTGGCGGATTTTTGGGCGGAGTATGAAGAAAAATAGTGGGATAAGACAGAAAGACCCCGGCCTGAGGCCGGGGTTGATTTTTATTCAACCTTTGTGAAGGTGGCGGACCAGGAGGAGGCCCGCACTTTGCCGTGGAGGGTGTACCCCCTGGCTTTATAAGTCTTTTTGTTCACCATCAACATATATTCCATTCCCATATATTCGCCGCCTTCTGATTGGTACATGGAGAGAATGGAGTCATCCACGATCATGTACCGCCCGTAAAGCCGCCCGATCTCCGGATTGTAGGATTTCCAACTGGTGGTGTCGCCGTCCTCTTCGAAGGGGACAATCTCATAAAGGTTCTGGAACTCTACAGGCGTTTGGGTGAGCAGTTGCATGGAAGCGTCATACAGCCATTTAGAAACGGTGTGGGCGATCCGGATTTCACCTGTTAAGGGAATGGGATTGTTAAGACCGCCAAAATACTGGCCTTCCACCTTCCATACTCCTTCTTGGAATAGAAACGTATGCTTCATGGTCTGGCTCCTTTCAAATCATAAGACCATACCATTTTCATTATCGGACAATTGCCCAGACCTTTCAAGGGTGTTTTCGCTGCGGTCAAACTTTTTTCTTATTAAATCGGCAAGGACAATTGCTTTAATGGAAAGTCCCTTTTTAGCGCAGATGATGTGTTTGGAGCCGAGATGCACCAAGGTCGCAAGCAACTGGATATATGTGAGGAATTGAGGTTTACTTAAAATTTGCATGAACCGTTGCAAAAGGATGGACGGCCTACTTTTCCTCCTGGTCCAGTAGGAGGGAGACGATGAGGTTGCGGTGGGGGTGATTCTGCAACCAAAGTTTTGTCTGTTCCACTTTGTCCCGGTCTTCCGGGCTTAACTTATCGCGGAGGATTGCTTCCCGGATGGCTGCGGAATCCCGGCGCTTTAGCTCCGTTTGCCATGCATCACTACAGATTAAATGGAGGCGGTTATGGAGGTTTAGCTGTTTTAGAGCTGCCCACTCCTCGGCACTCAACCAGATGCTCGTACATTTACTGCAGCAGTCGATGCGGAAGGGAAGGCCAAACCCAATCCGGATTGGGTACATGATCTTACCGCAATCCAAACAAAGTTTGGCCCGGTGTTGCTTGTCTTTGCCTAGCTTGCTACTGTAGTCCCCCTTTTCCGCTCCGATAACGGGCGGCATTGCCGTATTGTCTGTGGGGCAGCGTTGCACCCAGACCAGATAAGTGGTGGAGGAAAGCCACAGGCCATGACAGGAGGAGCACTGTCTTGCCGTTAAAAACGGTTCCAATTCTTTTTCGGCAAGGAGACTTCCGCAGACCGGACAGTTCATTGTTCCGTCACCCCAAACATGTAATGAATATTTAAGATAAAATGTAAAATTTAAAATAAACAAGATGATTATAACTATTTATCCGTTATGTGCAAAATTCCTGCAGGTTTTAGGAGGACTCCGGGGTTTAACCAACTATTAACCGGTTTTCAGGGCCCCTATACCTCTTTGGCCGGGTGAAGCGGTAGCTGGCGTAAGACCGAGCAGTGCCTGGTGTGAGCGGCTGCTGCCCTTTTGGAGGACGGTGTTTTAGGGCCAAGCGGGGTGTACCGGGATGCAACAGGGAGCATAAGATGTGTGCGGACGATTGCCCGTCTGTTGGTACCGTGTGATAAAGAAAAGGGGGGTTAAAGCAGTGGATGAGGTCAAGACCGGCAGGGTTTGGACCGGATTTTCCATGGAACAATGGAGGGACAGTTGCAGTGATGTTAACGGCGGAGATGGTGGGGGTGGCCCGGTGCGGAGGGCAAGGGCGAGGATCCGGGGAGGACCGCTTCGCCCGCAGATTTCTGGTGTTGTGACCTTTACCGAGGCTCCCGGCGGTACCTGGGTCTTTGTTGATGTGGACGGCTTGCCGGACTACCAGCCGGCCTGGGGCGGTCGGGCCCCCGTGGGTCCCCATGGTTTCCATATCCATGAGTACGGCAATTGTGAGGTGGGTGATGCCATGGACCCCTTTTTGGCCGCTGGCGGCCATTGGAATCCTGACAATCAGCCCCATGGCAACCATGCCGGAGACCTGCCCGTTCTCTTCTCCAATGATGGCCGTGCGGTGATGGGTTTTTTTACAAACCGGTTTAAACCTTGGGAAGTGGTGGGCAAGGCAGTAATAATTCATGGCAATCCCGATGATTATCGGAGCCAGCCGGCAGGCGACGCGGGTAAACGGCTGGCGTGCGGCCTGATTCAGGTGGATCCAGGGTAAAACCAGCGACTTTACCTCGTCTTTTCCCCTGACGGGGAGCAGCAGGAGAATCGTGTTTTTTGCCGAATTAAGCACTTGACCGACGACTGTCGGAATCCGGCGATTTCTTCTCAAACTACACCTTCCTTTAAAAGGGGGCGTGGCAAGGAATGAAAATACCAATTTATGCCTGGGCTCTCTTATTCTTGCTGGGAGCAGGTTTTTCTTCTGTGCTTGCCTATACCGATGATCCCAATGTGCTGCCGGGGACATGGCAGGGTAAGCTGAAAAAGCCTGTGGAACTGCGCATGGTTTTCCGGATTGAAAAATTCAGCAACGGCACTTATGGTGGTAAGATGGACAGTCCCGACGAGGGGTTGAAGAATATCCCAATTAGCCGGATTGTACTGCATAATGGCCACGTTCGCTTGGAGGTTAATACCATTGGTGGCGTTTACGAGGGAGAGATCCTTTCCGGTCAGAACAAAATAGACGGTGTTTGGACGAAGGATGGCTCTTCTTGGCCCTTGGTATTGGAGAAATTAAAGGAAAAGGATGATTGGGCCAGGCCCCAGGATCCGCAAGGGCCCTTCCCCTTTGAACAGCCTTGAGCTACTGTTTCATCCGTTGATATAAATTAACACCCCCATATTAAAGGGGGTGTTGTTGTTTTATCTTTTTATAATTTGAAACATATCCTCCAGGATCAGCCAGTTTTGCGGAAACCCGTAAGGTTCGTTGGTCTGACTCCAGTACCCGACTCCCCACAGATTGAAGTCTTGGGCTGTTTCGTATTTTGCCAGGACCGACCGGGCATCTTCAAACCAGACCTCATGCTCCACGCCTTGTTCGTCCCGGTAGCGGAAGAAGGGGGACTGGGCCGTGGGATCAAACTGGATGGTAGCGCCATAGCGGTAGGCCAAGTCATAGACATCCACCAAATTGACACCGGAAGCGAGGGTTTCTGGGGTGTCGGGGAGCGGCCAGTTGTAGCCGTATAAAGGAATCCCCTGGATGATTTTGGTGGGCGGAATTAACGACGTGGCGTAGGTTAGTACCCGTCGTACCTGTGTAATGGGGGCAATGGCCATGGGAGGCCCGCCGATCCAACCCCATTCATAGGTCATGATGAAGATGAAATCCAGGATCTGGCCCAGGGCGGCATAGTCAAAGGCGCCAACCCAAGGTAAGTTGGGGAAGTCGGCGTATTTCGGAGCCATGGCGATGGTGGTCAAAAAACCGCGGGGCCGTAACGTTGCTGTCAATTCCCGGATAAATTCGGTATAAAGGTTCCGGTCCTCGGGGTACATATTTTCAAAATCCACGTTCACACCGGCAAAGCCGTAGGTTTGGAGGAGATTTAGGACATTTTGGATGGTGTTGGCTCGGGCTTGCGGGTTGCCGATAATGGCCCGGCCCAGCTCCGGATCGAAGGTGTCGGTTCCAGCCCAGTTGGTGATGACCGCCAGGGGCCGGATATCGAATTCCTTGAGCAGATCCACGGCCTGACGGGTTGTGGAGGGGATCGGGATGGCACCTTCGGCGGTGACCCGGAAATCAAAGAGCGCGCCGTAGGTGATATAGGGAGCAATCTGTTCCAGGGAGCGGCGCAGGGCGGGGAAATTATACATCTGGAAATAGGCCAGGGTTTCAATGGCTGGTCTTGGTGAGACAGCCACCGGTTGCGGGATATTCAGGACCTGGCCGGGAAAGATCAAAGAAGGATCGGCAAGTCGGTTGACCCGGGCAATCTGATTGACCGTGACATTGAAGCGGCTGGCGATGGCGAACAGGGTGTCGCCGGTGCGCACTGTGTAGGGGATTTGGGACCAGCCGGGGATCACCAGGCTTTGCCCGGGATAAATCAAATTTGGGTCCAGCAGGTTATTGGCAGCGGCGATGACTTGGACTGTTGTGTTAAAGAGTTGGGCCAGGCCGAACAAGGTATCGCCGGTTATTACGGTGTAACGTAAAGGCGACCGGCGAGGCAAGGGGATCAGCAGGGCCTGGCCTATCACCAAACGGTTGGGGTCCGGTAGTTGGTTGACGGCTTGGAGCTCGGCTATTGTCAAGTCAAACCGGCTAGCGATTCCAAACAAGGTGTCACCGGCCTGTACCACATAGATCTCGTAAGAATCCATGTAATCACTTCCCACTGTGTTTTTCCTCTGCTAAAAGTCCATCTCATTTTATGTGCGGGGAAAAGGGGAAGTGAATGACGGATAATTGAATTTGATAAAAAGGGAAAAAGAGTTAACGCTGAACTATATGTTGGTACTTGTTCTGTCCTTGTCTGTTGCGGGATGTGGCGGAAGCAGTGATTATGATGATGATATTCCCGCCGAGGCCCGGGCGATCATCCGGGATTTCCTTGCCAGTTGGGCGGCGGAGGAACCTGACGCCAGGTTAATGGTGGCTGAGGGGAAAACACCCTTTGCCTATCCGTTTACAACAAATATCTACGGATACATTGGTGCGACGAATATGCGGATTTGACGGCGATGGAGGCAGAAGGCGGATTTTTTGATCAGTTGAATGAGTTTTTCAATGACCGCAAAGCGAATGATGTTATTCTTGACTATCAAGGTGAAACCAGTGGGAATATAGCTACAGCCAGCGGTACTTTTAAGGCTTATCTTAAAAGCGGTAGCGTTGTTGGCGGTTCCTTCAGTTTTTATTTTATTAAAGACGGGGATCATTGGCGTATGAACAGGCTTTATATCGGGCCCGGTGGTAGTGGTGATAACCCGGATGATCGACCCTGATGGTTTTTCTGAGCGGCGGTTTTAACCAGTGGGTGATTAATGGTAACAAATGGGCCACCTGTTTTGGCAGGTGGCCTTTGGCATTTTATCAACGAATGATGACAAGACTTGGCAAAGGTTTTGCCTGGTTCAGGATGGTGGCCCAGTGGCTATAATTGCACGGAAGTTACGATATTGCGTGTGGGATCGTAGGGCGGAGTTGCTTGCACGTTATCCACTGTAAACGTGACCAGTCCGGTTATATATAAGTTTGAGAACCTGGCGATGCCACTGCTGTCTGTAGTGGCTTGCACATAGTTAGTTCCGGTCAGACCAGTCCAGTGGGCTGAAACCACTGCCCCGGCCACCGGTTGCCCCAGGTGATTCTGGATGGTTACATCCACCCCGATGACGATAAATAAGAAGTAATTGCCGGTGATGCTTGTCACACAGGAGTAGGATGGCCCAGGCAGTCCGACGGATTCATCGGCAAAGCTCAGAAGTCGCCCCTCCAGGGTGTCAGGCTTGTCTGGGAACCCCACCGTCACCGTGGTCATCTTGGCTAGGCGGGAGTATAGGTTACCGGTGGGAATGATTTGTTTGGCGATGCCCGGCCCGGACCAACTCAGCCGGGCATTGGCGGCGCCCCCGTCTTCAAAATAATCCATACGCAGCGGGTAAAAGGTTTTTCCGGTCAAGTTCATGGATGCGCTGCGCTCGGACGTCACCGGTGATTCCCAGTTATCAATGAGTAACTGGTTGTTAATCCACAAACGGGCTCCGGCGTCGGTCTGGGTGAAAAATTGGTAGGTACCCGTGGCAGGGACATAGAGATAACCCCGCCAATGGGCGTTGAACCAGTTTTGTTGAATGGACGGGTCGGGTGAGCCATTACCCCAGTTGAAGTTCACTGTTGGGTCTTTCCGGTACACCCTAGAGTCGTGTTTATCATAATAGAAGACCCAGAGGCCGTCGCCTGTTCCTGGCGAGACTGCCTGCCAGGTGGCTCTGCCGGCGCTGTCCAGTCCCTCTTGGACCCAGGCGGTGACCCGGCGATACCGGAAGGAACTGCCCTCTTGCTGCCAACCGCTGTCTTCCACCGGCAGGGCGGAAAAAGATCGGCTCCGGAGGTCTTCCAGTTGTGACTCCAAATAACGGGCCAGGTTCTGCCGGGTACGCCAAGCCTCCGTCCGGTCTTGGGCCAAAGGAAGGGCCACTGCCAGGCCGACGGCGGCTAGGGCGAATAAGGCCAGGGCAGCCATGATCTCCAATAAACTGGCGCCGGTTTGGGAACGGGGAAATCCCATGGCAGAACCTCCTTTTCCGCAAACTCAAGAGAAGACGTAAACCAGTGGGTTTACGTCTTCTGTTTTAGCTAATATGTTTGGTTTATTGGTGTGTTATGGGTATGCTCCGTTTTTGGGCTGTATTACTTGCCAAGATCTTTACTTAAGGACAATCTTATCCCCGTTGGCCGCTTCTAGAGTGACAGTTCCAGAGGTATCTTTAGTGTAGGAGTAGTCCGTGGTTCCTGAGGCAGAAGCATCATAGGGGATTTCGTCCAGCATCGGTTTGTACAGCCCGTTGGCGTCGGTCAGTTCGCTTTTCCAGTTATCTTCATCGGGATATTCGTCGGTGGCTAATTTATACATCTTCAGGGCTGTGGCAATACTGCGCATATCGGCTTTGACTACTGCATCCACTGCATCTTTTTGGGAGAGATTAACGTTCAAGATAGCGATGCCAGCCAAAAGGGAGATAACGACAACGGCAATGACCAGTTCGAGCAGGGTAAAACCCCGTTGGTCGCGGAGGATCCTTCGGAATAGTTTCATGAAGTTCACCTCCTTTCAAAAAAACTAAAGCGAAAAGTCGATGACAATATCATCACTGGTATCAATAATACCATCGGGTCCAACACTGCGAATCTTTATAGAATTCATGCTGGTTTGCAAGGAATATTTTGTACCTGCGGGGGCGAATTTGTCATCGGGATTTTCATCAATATATCCCTCTTCGGCCAAGCGGTTTAAATCCGGTGGGGGGTTATTGTGATCCAGGCAGTAGGCCCGGACGGCGGCGCGGAGGATTTTTAAGTCGGCATTGACCAGGTCCGTTTTTGCCTGGCGTTGGACGCCGGAGTAGTTGAGCATGGCGATGGTGGCTAAAACAGAGATCAGCAAAACCACAGTGATCAGCTCAATAAAGGTAAACCCCTTTTCATTTCTGAACGATAGTTTTCCGACCATTACCATTCCCTCCGTTACGGGACGTAGACAAAAATGTCATCCCGGTTTCCTGATTCGCCGTAGTCAACGGCGCCGTCCGGGCCGCGGCTGCCGATGTAGATTTTGTTCCCTTTAATCTCCAAGACATAGTTGGCAGAGTCCTTGGCAAAGGGATCAGGGAGCAACTCCGGTAAATATCCGCTGCTGACCAACTCCTGCCCGGTGAAGGTGCCGGGGAAGCCATTGTCCAGGATATAGAGGCGGACAGCGGTCTTAAGGGTGGCCAAGTCCCCTTGGACCACACGCTTCTTCCCGTTGGTCAGATAGGTGCTGATCCCAAAGCTGGCCATGGCGGCCAACAAGCCGACGATGACCGAAGTTACCACTACTTCCATCAGGGTTACCCCCGATTCATCCCTTAGCTTCATGGGGAGCCCCTCCTTAAGTTAATGGCCTGAGACCACTTGAATCATCTTGAACATCGGCAGATAGAAAGCCAATAGGACCAGAAAGACCGAACCGGCGGCAAACAGGATGAGGAAGGGTTCCAGCAGGGTGGTGAACCGGTGCAGGGCGGCTTCCACATCCTTCTCATAAAAATCGCTGGCTTTTTTCATCATTTCGGCTAAGCTACCGGATTCTTCACCAGTTCTGATCATGGAGACCAACAAGGGTGGGAAAAACGGGTTTTGCTTGAGATAATTGCTGATGCCCAGGCCTTTGCGGACCGAGCTGATGATCCCGGCGACATGCTCCTTGACCACTACGTTATCCAAGATATCCATAAGAATATCCAAACTTTGCAACAGCGGGACACCGCTGTTGAGCAAGAGGGACAGGTTATAGGTCAACCGGGCCAGCATAACATGGTGGATAAAACGGCCGTAGAGCGGCAGGCCCAGGGTAATCCGGTCCAAAAGGTCTTTAACTTTCGGCCGACGGTGAATCTTTACCACAAGAAACAGAATGAGCAGGAGGGCAATGAAGGCCACCGGAATATACCACTGCTTGGTGAGAAAAGACGAGATCCCGAGCATGAGCTGGGTCAGCAGGGGTAAGGTGGCATTGTTCTTTTTGTAGACGGAGGCAATCCGGGGAAAGGCGAAGATCAGCATGATGCAGACCCCGATGAAGGTTGCCGCAAATACCATGGCCGGATAGATGGAGGCGGCGATGACCTTGTTTTTTAGGTCTAGTTCCTCTTCCAAATGGGAAGCAAGTTTCGTGTGCATCTGGCCGAGCAGGCCGCCGGCTTCCCCCACCTCCATCATGCCAAGATAAAAGGGGGAGAAGATCCGCGGAAAAAGGGCCAATGCTTTGGAATAGGGTTGCCCGGCCCGCACCTCTTCCATGATCCGGGTCAGCACTGCCTTGAGGCTCTGGGAAGCCGTCTCCTGCAACGAACTTAAGGCCGCCAGCAAAGAGAGGCCCGCATCCAGCATCACACCCATTTCTTTGGTGAACAACACCAGTTCCATATGGGAGATGCGGTCGTTGGGCGTCAGGCTCAGACCCCAAATATTCCGTTGTTCGGTGGCCCGGATTAGCCAGATCCCCCGCTCACGCAGGCCTGCCTTGAGCAGTTCCGGATTGTCGGCTTCGGCGATGCCGGTCACGACCATACCGTCCTGGTTCCGGGCTTTGTACTTATAACGCGGCAACTTTGGCCCTCCCTATCCTTGTGTCGGTTTTATTTAAAGGCAGTTACCCGCAGGACCTCTTCAATGGTGGTAAAACCGTTCTTTACCAGTTCCAGCCCGCTTTCGGCCAGAAAACGCATGCCGTTCTCCCGGGCCAGGCTTTTCAAGACATCGGTGGATGCCCGAGCAACGATGGCCTCTCTTAGCTTGTCATTGATCTTCATAATCTCAAAGATCCCGATCCGCCCTAAAAACCCGGTGTTTTGGCAGAATTCGCAGCCTGCTCCGTGAAAATACTGGACATCCCTGGGCAGCCGGTGGATCTTCAGGAAGCTCTCCGAAAGCGTCTGCGGGGTTTTGCATTTCGGGCAGATCCGGCGGACCAGGCGCTGGGCCACCACACCCACCAGGGCGGCGGCGATGAGGTAGGGTTCCAGATTCATGTTCATCAAGCGGCTGACCACGCCCACTGCGTCATTGGTATGAATGGTGCTCAGGACAAGATGCCCGGTGAGGGCGGCTTGGACCGTGATTTGGGCTGTTTCTTCGTCCCTGGTCTCACCCACCATGATGATGTCCGGATCCTGCCGGAGAAAGGAGCGCAGACCGTTGGCAAAGGTGAAACCAACCTTGGGTTGAATATTTACCTGGGTCACACCGGGGAGGATGTATTCGATGGGGTCCTCCAGGGTCATCAGGTTTTTGTGGACCGAATTCAACTTGTTTAAAAAGGCGTACAGCGTTGTAGTTTTGCCGCTGCCGGTGGGGCCGGAAACATAGATCAACCCGTAGGGGTAGGTCAGCATGTCTTCCACCAGTTCCCGGTCGTTGTCGGTGAGACCCAAACCGTCTAGATCCAGCAGGCGGTTTTGCTTATAAAGAATCCGCAGGACCACCTTCTCCCCGAAGTTGGAGGGGACCACCGAGACCCGTAAGTCCGCTTGCTTGCCGTCGACCTCGATGGGGACCCGGCCGTCCTGGGGAATGCGTTTCTCTGCTATGTCCAGGTTGGCCATGACCTTGATCCGGGAAACAATGGGACTATGGAAACTTAATGACACGTTGTTCATGATCTCATAGAGGGAGCCGTCAATACGAAAGCGAATGCGCATGCTGGTGTCGGATGGTTCGATATGAATATCACTGGCCCGGCTGCGGAAGGCGTTGCTAAGAAGAGTATTGAGGAATTTGACCACGGGTACATCTTCTGTGATGGTAATCGCTTCATCGGCGGCAGTGGTCTCCGGCACCTCCGACTTGAGCAGGTAGGCGTCCTCCGCCAAACGTTTCCGGCCGTGGTAGCGGTTGAGCACGAACTGGATATCTTCGTCGGTGGCAAAGTAAATCTCCAGTTCTCTCTGGGTTAACTGGCGCACGGCGTCCAGAGCTTCGATGTTTTGCGGGTCGGAAGCGGCCACCAACAGGCGGTCCTCCCGGAGATCGAAGGGAACCACCGCATAGCGTTGGACCAATTTGGCCGGGATTAACGTGGCAATCTCCGGTTTGATCTGGTAGTTCGCCAGGTTGACATAGGGATATCCCACCTGTTTGCTCAAGGCCTCCGAGATCTGGTTCTCGGTTAACAGGTTCATCTCCGTCAATACTTTGCCCAGGGGCTGATTCCGCCTTTTTTGCAGTTCCAAGGCCTGTTGCAGTTGCTCTTCGGTGATCAGCCCGCTGTCCACCATAATTTCACCTAAGCGGCGTTTCATGGGTTACCTCCCCTCGCTTTACTCTTCCGCGACTTCATGCTTGATCCGGGATAAAGAAAGAAGGGAAAGTCACAGGTTGACGTTTTCGGGCATAACCCCCTGGTTCCAACGGGGGGTGATGGTGATGATCAACTCCGTCTTTTCCTTCTCTTTTTCGGTCCGCTGAAATAACTTGCCCAGGAGGAAGAGATCGCCCAAGATGGGTACCTTCATCAGGTTCTCCCGCTCTTTTTCGGAGATCAAACCGCCAATGACAATGGTCTCGCCGATTTTCACCTGTAGGCAGGAGGTTGCCTCTCGGGTGCCGATCTTATAATTCTCGCCCATCTTTTCTCCCAGGGAACTGACTTCGGTCTTGAAATCTAATTGGAGTTCATCGTTCTGTTGGATTCTGGGGGTGAAATTCAGTTTAACGCCCACATCTTTGTAGGTAACGGTTTTTTCGATATCCCCCTCAGCATCCTTATCAGTGGTTTCGATGGGAATTTGGTCGCCAATCATGATGGAGGCTGTTTTGCCGTCGATGGCGGTGATGGACGGGGCTGAGACCAGCCTGGCCTGGCCCTTGCTGATTAACGCCGCAATCTCCGCCGTCCAACTGTGGCCGTTGGTGGTCAGATCCAGGATCATCTTTGCGGCCGATGAATCGACACCCCAATCGAAACTGCTGTTTTTATATCCATAGTTGGCGCCCAGCTCCTTGAGGGCGGAGGAGGAGATTTCAATGACCTTTACTTCCAAGTTGACTTGGGGCATCTTCAGATCGACCATATTCAGCACCTGGCTGATCCGCTGTAAAGTGGCGGGACTGCCCAGGGCCACAAGACGGCGGGTCCGCTCATCGGCCCATGTGACGGCCGGGATGTTCAATTTCTGTACAAGATCTGCCACTTGCTTGACATCGGCGTATTTAACATGGAAGTAACCGAAGCTCTCTTGGTCGGCCTGGATCTTGCCTGGCGGACCAATCCAGAAGTTCCGTCCTTCCCGTTGGTAGGCCAAGCCATGGTTCTGAATGATTGTCTTGAGGGCTTCTTCAAAGGTGACACCAGTCAAGCTGATGGTGACGGTTCCTTTAACCTCCGGCGCAATGATGACGTTGTAGCCGCAGTCGGCGGCCAGTTGCTGCAGAACCGCCACCAAGTCGGCTTTGTAAAAACTGATCTGGTGGAGAATAACTTCTTGCCCTCCGCCGGTGCCGGTCTGCGCGGGGGCGGCAGCAAACCCGGACCCCACGATTCCCTGCATAACCAGGGCCATTAAGAAGCAGATGAAAACAGTTCGTTGTTTCGCCATGGTTTATTCCCCCATCCTCAAAGTCACCGGGATGCCATTATTGTATAAGATAGTCACACCTTCGGAGCTGATTTTGACCACCCGGCCGTCAGCCAACTCATCGCCGGGTTTTACCTTACGGTATACCCCGTGTTCCTCCACTAAAGCCTGGGGGGAGTCCCCCAGGAAGAGACCGCGGATAATTGTCTGACCAGGAAGGGTGGAATGGATGAACGGATCTTCCGGAATCCCGGTATAATCATCGGGTTGTGCAGAAATCTCTTCCGGAAGCAGAGCAAAGGGATTTTCCCGTCCCATGGTGGCCGAAACAGGTTCTTCTCCTGCCGCCTCCCAAGGCGGGTTGGTATCAGCGTTAATTGCCTGCTCCGGCTGGATCCTTTCTACAGTGCCGCCCGACGCCGAGCCGGGTTGGCTCGGCCGACGACACCCCGGGACGATGCAGGTCAGGATAAGGATAATTGGAATAATACCCCATTGTGGCTTCTTCATTTATTTGGCCCCTCCCGGCTTGGGAAGAACAAGCCCAAGCGTTAGTTGAATCTGCCCTTCATAAGCTTCCGTTCCGGTGGAGGCTTGTTCCATACCCATTCTTAACACTTGAAAACCCCGCTGGGCGGAGAGGGATGCCAAAAAGCCGACGGCCTCTCCATAACTGCCCGTTAATTTAATAATCAGAGGGTTATCTTCCGATCCGTGCCGCATCATCACTTCGGTAAGGCTCATCCCGTGCTGATCGGCTAAACTTTGCACCACGGCATAGACCTGGGAGGGGCCGGATACGGCGCTGCTTTCCCCGTCAAGCCTTTGCTTGGCGGCGATTTGTGCTAGGGCCAGGTGTTGTTCCTGTTCCAACTGGGCAAGTTCTGTTTGAACCTGGCGCGCAGCCATGGTTAGTTGCCGTTTTTGGTAAGCGACAAATCCCGCCCAGGCTACGGATAAGATTAGGACGGCTGCAAGGAGGGAGGCGACCGGAAGATGCCGTTGTTCGTTCATGGTTTGGTCACCTCCAATGACAAATTAAGGTGAAAACTGTAACGCCCATTGTTTTCCCGGCGAGTTTCAATAACTTCCAGGTTTTTTACGGTCGCCAGGCCGGCGGTCCGGACCAAAAACTCCTTCAGGTGGTTGTGATCCAGGCAAATGCCAGTAATTTGCATTTTTTGGTTCGGGACATCCAGGGTAAGACTTTGAAAACGCAGATCCTCCGGAACAATCCGCCGTAGTTCCTCCAACAATCGATCCGGCCGGAGCCCGGCGGGCAGAGGGAGGGAAGGTGCGCTGTTCTTTTTGGCCAAGGTTGCCATGGTTTGGAGATCCACCAGTTCCGCCTTGGCGGCGGCTACTGCTCTTTTTTGTTCGGCCCAAAGCCGGTGGGCGGCGGCGAGTTTCCAACCGAGGAAGGCGTTGAAGAGCAGGGTCCCGCCGATTAATAGCAGGGCCAAGCCCTGCCAGATGGCAAAGGATTTGGCGTGTTCCCCCGAAGCTGGCAGAATAAAATTCAAATTTCTGCTGTCCTTGGGTTGCAGCGCCAGACCACGCAGGTCTAAGCCCTTAGCGCCGGTAAGGGAGTCGATGGTCCAATCGGGTGTTAAGGCGGGGGTTACAGGTTGTCCAATTACAGTCAGTAACCGGACGTCCTGGGTGAGGGCGGTCCGCCGCCGACTGTGCTCCAGGGAGAGATGGACTTCCTGGGCGAGTTTTTCCGGTTGGTCGGCGCCGACGGTCAGATACCGCCAGAAGAGGGGGGCTGTTCCCTGCCATAGATAAAATTCGCTGCTGGACTCCATGACATGGAGCAAGACCCGGCAGGTGTCAGCGTTCGGATAGCGTTCGGCCATCAGCCGGCCTAGACCCATTAAGGTCGGTTGGACGGAGAGCAGTTTCAGATCGGCTTCTTTTAGCGCAGCGCTGATACTATCCACCACTTCCTGCGGGGTTGTGGCGGTTAAATACAGGTTTTTTCCCGCTTGGTCGCCGGGGGAGGGGCCTAAGGTTTGGTAAGCCACCGCCACGGGCCCGCCGGCATAACTGAAGATACTCTCACGGGCCGCTTCGTCCTGAATTACTTGGCGCAACTCGGCCTCGGGCATGCTGGGCAAGGTGATGATCTTGAGTTCCAGGTGATTAAGGTTAAGGGCCACCCGCACCATGGAAGGCAGTTTAAAAGAATCCACCGTTTGACGAAGGAAGGCCCCCGTTCGGGCCGGGTCGGCCACAGCTCCCGACCTGGTTAGTAAGGGAAAATCCACGGGTAAGACCCGTTGCCAGGTGACCATGGCCGAAGCAGGGTCAACCGCAGCCATGGTAACGGACCTTTCACCAAAACGGATACAAGTTACAGCGTTATTCATTCCCATTCAGGCATCCCCTCAGTTCTCTTCATTCCACCCCGTGATGGTAAATGTCTCATTCAAGTTAGCCCGGCGCAGGGTCAGGCGGACCCGTTTCTGCTGGTTGCCGGCAAAACCGTCGCCAATGACCTCCAGGGTCAGATCATTGGTGCCCGGTGTGGTATCCACAATGGTGTAACGGTACCATCCGTCGGACCAATACCGCTCCCGGGTACCCCGGAACGTGGGGTCCTGGGTCAGTTGCCAATACCCTTCCATGGCCGCGCTCTCCGCCAGGGGGAAGGCCCGGACCGTATCGACCCGGCGGGCCGCAAGATAGGACGGGTTAACAGTTGACCCCATGACCAGGATGATGGCGAAGGAGATGATACAGACAATGGCAATGACCAGGATCAGGATGTAACCTTGCTCATTTTTCATGGCGTGCCACCCCGGTTGCGCAGGTAAACAGTACCTTGGACCGTTAGGTCCGCCTCTGCTGCAGGTGATGTCGCTTTGATCCGGAAGAAGACATTTCGGCCGCTGACGGCAAAATACACTTCCTTGCAGATCCCGGCCAGCAAAACTTCTTCCTCGCTTCCCCGGATCTTTTTAAAATCCCCGTCCTCTTTGGCAAAGGCCCAAGCTACTCCCGTGGCATCCCGGAATTGAATCCGCCGGTTGTCTTCGCTGATGGTTATGTTGTTGCAAGCGTATTGGCGCAAGGAACGGAGGGTGATCTCGTAGGCTGTCTCCAGGGCTGTTTTGGTCTGGGTGAACCGATCCAGGCCGCGGCTTTTCGCTTCGGCCAGTTGCCAGAGGAGCAAAAGTCCATTAATCATCAGAACCACCATCATGGTGGCGATGACCGTTTCTAAGAGGGTAAAACCTTTATCCGATGATAAAGCGCGCATGACATCACCTTTTCCGGTTCCGCCGGCGGCCACCTCCCGGCCCGCTGTCCTGACGGGAACACGGCATACCCGCCCCTGGGAATCACATCGTTAGAGTACTTTTTATTACTTAATCGGCAGAAAACCCGTTTAATATAAGCATATTTCCAAAACTCCCGCTGAAGGGCTTGGTTATGTTGCATGATGTTGCATAATTGGGTGGGAATGGGAAGTAAAAAGACCGGAAAAACCTTGGTTGTTATAGGGAAAAACATGCAAGGAACAAGGGAGACGAATATGTGAAACAATACAGTAACATTAACGGAATATGTTATTGTTAGCGAGAATATTACAGACAGCAATGCCAATCAATAATTCGGATCATTATCATACAAGCATTACTGTTATTTAAGTTTAAAGTGAGAGGGTATCGGACTTTGGCCGGATTGAAACGGGTTTTATCATTGTTCATAAAAGAGTGGCAGGAGTTGGTGGCCGGTAAATTGTGGCTGCTTTTACTGGTTTTATCCTTATCGCTGGCGGCAGCCGATACCGTTTTTATCCCTCCGTTGGCTTCTGCGCAAGCCAAAACCGCTTATCAGGCCGTCCTGCCGGTGTGGTTAATCTTAATCATCATGGCTATTTGTTTGTTTCTTACGGCGTCGACGGTGGCGGAGGAGAAGGCTGAAAAAAAGCTCCAGGCATTACTGGTGACGCCCTTGTCCCGGGCGGAATATTTCTGTGCCAAATTGCTCTTTGTTGCGTTGCTTGGGACGGGTTGCCTCGGGTTGACCCTGTTGCTCACTGGTTACCCGGCGGATTATGGTCGTGTTCTGTTGGCGGGCCTCTTTGGCACTTTGCTCTTTGCTGCCGTGGCCATCGCCATCGGTATAGCGGCGCCCAATCCACCGGCGGCACGCACCATTGCCACCATGGTCTATCTGGTTTTTGCTTTGCCTTTGTTGCTCAAGTCCCCCCAATCAGCCGGGGAGGGTTGGCGGTGGCTGTTCCCGTCTAATTTGTTCTTTTGCCGGTTGGAGCATACTATGGGCTCCGGGGCATTAAACGGCCTTCTTCCGGTGAGGGTGGTTCCGGCCTTGGAGACGATTGCTTTTATCCTCTGTTCATACTGTTTCATTCGGAGGAGAAAGGATATATAGCCAATGGAAACAAAGGAACGGGTGAAGAACATTCTTGTTGTCAGCGGTTTGTGCAAGAGTTTCAAGGAACGAAAGGCCGTGGACAACATCTCCTTTTCCCTGGAAAAGGGGCAAACCATGGGCTTGTTGGGGCCAAACGGAGCGGGCAAGACCACTCTCCTGCAGATGCTGGCCGGTTTGTCCCCGCCCACCGCTGGCAGCGCCACTGTGTTTGGTTATGATCTGATCAGGGAGGTAAAGGAGGTTCAGGCCCGGATTGGCGTGGTTTTTGAGCAAGCCAATCTCTTTGAGGAGCTCTCTGCCTACCAAAACCTGGCTCTTTTTTGCCGCTTGTATGCAAGACCCCTTGCCCGGATTCAGCCCCTGCTGGAACGGATGGGCCTATGGGAAAGGGCCTATGAACCCGTCAAAAACTTTTCTAGAGGCCTAAAACAGCGGCTGTTGATCCTAAGGGCACTGATCCACCGGCCGCCGTTGCTTTTGTTGGATGAGCCCTGTGCCTGTTTGGATCCGGTTTCTTCCCGCATCATCCGTAATTATCTTTTGGAGTTGAAGAACCGTGGGGTCAGTATGCTGCTGGCCAGTCATAATCTGGAGGATGTTGAATCTCTCTGTGATAAGGTGTGTTTCATCAACCGGGGCCGTTTGGTATTGCTGGATACGCCGTCCCAGCTCAAGATCACCCATGCCAATCCCATGTTGCGGGTGGTTTATCGAGCCGCTGATGGATCAACAAAGGAAGAACTGGCCCAGCCTACCTTGAAAAACCTGTGGCGCATCAGTGAACTTTACAACGAAGGCCGGGTCTTATCGGTCCATTCCTCCGAAGCCTCCTTAAATGAGGTGTTCCAAAAGGTATGTTCCAATTCATAACCGAAAAAGGGCAAATTATTCATTGAAATTAATATTTGCGCCAAACCGCGGGACCTGACAATAGCAGCAAAAAGTACCGGGCTTATCCTTGATTCTAAAGCCTGTCTGCGGTACAATGGGGGCAAAAGCGCTGAGGTTGAAGAACAACATGAAAAAAAGGTTTCTCATCTTGACCCTATTTTTTTTGACAGCGAATCTTGCATCTGTTGCCGGCTTTGCCGCCGGGCCCGGCGATGACCTGTGGCAACGGGCGGTGGCTGTGGCAGAGGCTGACCGGCATTGGGTGCCGGGTACCATGTTTGCCCGGATGGAACAGAAAGATGCAAAGGGAAGAATTTTAAACCTGGAACGCTCATGGTATCGTTTGTTCGCTGACCCAAAGGGCAAGATCGCATACGAACCGGTGAAAGTCTTGCAAAACGGGAAGGATGTAACCAAAGCCGTCAAGAACCAAATGGATGCATTAAAAAAAGAGGGTACTTCTGCGGAGAACGAACAATTTGGGCTCACGGGTTGCAACCCCTTTGCTCCAGAGAACCAGAAGACGATTACGGTTAAACCCTTGGACGCAAAGCGAAAGATTGTGTTGAACGGACGGACCTGTTTGGCCTATGATTTTACCCTGCGGGAAGCTACCGGAGACGTGATCTCCGGCACGGCCTGGCTTGAGGAAGGCACCGGGATCCCGCGGAAGCTGCAGTATTCGCCGCGTAACTTGCCGCAATTTATCCGGAAAATGACCAATACCGTCTGGTACAAGACAACGGATGACGGCCACTGGGTAGTAGACCGGATGCTGTTTGAAGCCACCGGGCAATACCTGGTCATCAAGAAGTATTTACGGACTTTCGTTAAGTATGATCAGCACTGGCTCTACCGGCCGGATACAACCGGGGAAAGCGGCGCGAACAAATGAATTCAGGATCTTCTTTGTTTTAATTTAGAGTATTGTAATCATAGATTGGGCAATTACTCGCACGGAACAACGCCCGGTCGCGTCAAGACGCGGCCGGGCGTTAATCTTTGGCGAAGAGGTGACGCAGTCGGGAAAAGAGGGAGGAGATGGGCTTAAGCTCTTTTTGCAGCTTGATAAGTTCCGGGCAGTGTTTCGCGTCCTGCCGGCCCAGGTCGATCAATTGTCGGATTCGCTCGGGAGAAAAATCCAGCAGAGAATCGACGAGGCCATTTTGCTTCAAGGGTTTGGAAGGACGGATGACAGTGAGCTGTAAACCCGGATACCGGTGGGGTTCGGGCTGGTAGTCTTCGTCAAGGCTGATAACCACTGCGTGGGTGCAGCCTGCTGTGAGCAGCGGTTCAATTGGCGTGTTGCCCTGGGCGGTCCGGCGGTCGCCAATGCCGCCGTCCCGGTAAACCTGGCCCCGGATCTTTTGGCCTTGGAAAAACAAGGGCACAGCGGCGCTGGCCTTAAGCAATGCCAGTACTTCATGGGGGGCGAAATCTTGGACCCGGACGAACTCCGAGGACCGGTCGGAAAGCACCCAATGGAGCAGATCCTTCAAGATCCCCAACAAGCCGGGACCTTCAGAGCCGGGAAAAACGGAGATGTACAGTTTTCTGCCACGGTAAAGGCGTTTGATATTAATGTGTTGCTGCAAAAGGGACTCCAGGGGGCTTGCATCAAACAGGGCGAAGAAATCCGGGGCGTCTTCGGACATTGCTTCTGCCCTCATGCGGAGAAGAGCTTCACCAATACTGCGCAGGGACGTTCCAACTTTTGGGCGGAACAATTTCTCCGGGGTTAGGCCGGCCCAGAGAGCGGTCAGGCGTTTAGCGGCTTGGGCCAGGCTGGGCGTTGCCGCAATTATAGCGCCATTGAGCGCACCGATACTGGCGCCGGAAACCACCTGGGGGTCCAGGCCCAACTGGGCCAGGACCTGTAGGACACCGACCTCATAAGCACCGCATGCGCCTCCGCCCGAGAGAACAAGGCCTAACCGGGAGCCCTTCACAAGCTTGCCTCCTTCTTCAACCTAAAGCCACATCTAAAATCATCATAATGGTAAAACCGGATAAAGTGCCTAAAGTGGCGAAATCACTGAAACCACCCCGTTGGGATTCGGGAATGAGTTCCTCAACAACAACAAAGATCATGGCGCCGGCGGCAAAAGCCAAAGCATAGGGGAGAATCGGCCGGGCGACGAGGACTGCCGCAGCCCCGATCACACCGGCAACAGGTTCCACTAAGGCCGAGAGTTGGCCGTACCAAAAACTTTTCCAGCGGGATAAGCCCTCCCGGCGCAGGGGCATGGAAACGGCCATCCCTTCTGGCAGGTTCTGCAACCCCATACCAATGGCTAGGGCGGTGGCGCCGGCCAAGGAGGCGGAGGGCAGGCCGGAGGCCACGGCGCCAAAGGCAACACCCACTGCCAAACCCTCGGGGATGTTGTGCAAGGTGATGGCCAGCATCAAAAGGACACTCCGCTGCCAGGAGGTTTTAACCCCTTCCACCTCGGCTTCGTCGGAGTGGAGGTGGGGAAGGAGCTTATCAATGCCCCAAAGGAAGAGTCCGCCCAGTAAAAAACCGATGGCTGCCGGCAGCCAGGCGGGTAACGGACCGCCTTCCGCCATTTCCAGGGCGGGTTCCAAGAGCGACCAGTAGCTGGCGGCGATCATAACGCCCGCGGCAAAACCCAGTAAACCATCGAGGGTCTTACGGTGAATTGTTTTGGCGGTAAAGACCGTGGCGGCACCCAGGGCAGTCATACCCCAGGTGAATAAGGTGGCTAGTAGTGCCAGGAGCACGGGATGAAGACCTGTGAGAGCCTTTGGCATGGCGATTCCTCCTCTTACTAAATATGAATTAAATGATGAAGCAGCTGTGCGTTTACCTTATTTTTCGGCATCGGACGATAATTTTATATTGGAATGCCGGGTTGATTTCCCGTTGTGTAAATATTGTTCGCTGGTTCGTCGGCAACTTCCTTGTTTCGTTCTATTACCCCTGTTGGCTGCATAAAGTCAATTTGTGAGTTTTTTGAAGAATTAGGGAGGTCGCTGCATGGGGACGACCCTTGGCCGGATCTTTTTATCCTTGTTTACCCTGTTGTTTATCGTACCCATTTTACTTGTCCGTTGCCAGCCCAGGGCGGAGGGGGGAACCGGGATTTTGGTCCGGCTCCATCGGGTGGACCAACGGCGCACCTACATCATGGATCTTGAGGAATATCTGAAGGGTGTGGTGGCGGCGGAGATGCCCGCGGCCTTTCATCCCGAGGCCCTGAAGGCCCAAGCCGTTGCTGCCCGCACCGTGACTGTCCGCCGCTTGCTCCGCTATGGGGGGAAGGGAAGTAAATATGACCCGTCCGCCGACTTTTCGGATGATCCCGTTGAGGGACAGGCCTGGCTGAGCCAGCGCGATCTCCGCCGTAGATGGGGCTGGCGAGCCTATTCGGCCAATTGGGCCAAAGTCAGCCGGGCGGTGGAGGAGACGAAAGGGCTGATCCTCACCTATCAAGGGCGTCCCATTGATGCAGTGTACCACTCCACCAGCGGCCCGCGGACGGAAGCGGCGCAGGATGTCTGGGGCAGAGCCGTCCCCTACCTGCAATCCGTGGCTTGTCCTTATGATCGCCATTCGCCCAGGTACCGGCAGACCGTACGTTTTACCCCCGGCGAGCTGGCCCGCAGGCTCGGGGTGCGCCTTCCCGGCCAAGGAGTGGCCGGGACCCTGCCGGTGGCCACCGGGGGCCAAGGGGTTCAAGTTTTGGAACGTTCTTCAGGGGGGCGGGCCAAGTTGATCCGGGCCGGGGACGTTATCTTCCGGGGCGAGGAATTCCGCCGCCGGCTCGGCTTGCGTTCCACCCACCTGGCTTTATGGGAGAGCAAAGGCCACGTTTTAATCGAGACCGTAGGCTACGGGCACGGGGTCGGCCTCTGTCAATACGGCGCGGATGGCATGGCCAGGCAAGGCGCAGATTTCCGCCGGATCCTCCAGCATTATTATACGGGAGTGGAAATTCGGCGGTTGGTAGCAAAAAGTGCAAAGTGAAAAGGGAAAAGAGTGAAGGGAAAACTCGTGGTGCGGGGCTTGTTCCTTGTTTTTCAGGGATATTTTTCTTGCTGATGGGAAGAATATTCCTGAGGTGATTAAGATGTCTAAGAATGGCAAAGTTGTGCGGCGCGGTCGGTCCGGCTGGCGGTTGTTTTGCCGGGAGCTTTGGATGCGGGGTCTGCGGGCTCTTCAGTCCTGTTGGGCCTGGCTCAGCCGGTGGTTTCCCTGGCGGCGGCTGGCCTTGGTGGCCGCAAGTTTTCTGGTGGTCTTGGTCTTCTGGGCTTATGTTCTTCACCGGTCGCCTGCACCACGCTTGTTGGAGCTGCCTGCAGGCAATCGGGGGGGCTATGTCAAGTCACCAACAGAAGCTCAGGTTACGGCCTTGGCGCGGTTGGAGGCGGAGGTGACAGCCCTGCGTAAACAGGTCTCTGCCCTGTCCGACAGGGAAAAAGGGGACAAGACCGCCACCTTTGATCCTTCCCTCTTTCAACGGCCTGTCCTTGGCCGGGTGGTCCGGGGGATGGGATGGGTTACCGCCGGCGCTGAATGGAGTTATCACGATGGTATCGATCTTATGGCCGGCGAAGGCGCCAATGTGCTGGCCGCAGCCGACGGTACTGTGACGGCGGTCAAGAATTTGCCCGGTCTGGGTACGGTGGTTATTCTCACCCACGGGAACGGCTGGGAGAGCCGTTACGGTCATTTGCAAGGCATACGGGTTAGTCCCGGCCAGGAGGTGAAAGCCGGAACCGTTTTAGGAACATGTTCCGCTAAGTCCTGCGGGGAAAACAGCGGTTTTCATTTTTCCATCTATGCCAAGGGACAACCGGTTGATCCGGAAGGAATTATTCCCGGTCTTGGCCGGTAATCCGGTATTGACAGCAGCCGTAATAAATTGCTTTTTGCTGATTCGTCCCCAAAGTTGTTCCTGCTTTTTCCGGATAGAGGCCTTGGCCGGCAGCACGTACCGACGTCATATTCTCCCTGCCCAAGCCATATAAATGTTACAGAGATTTCCGCGAGAGGGTGGGAGGGAGTGAAAGACTACATCCAAAAGCGTGTCCTGGATTTGAGTGCGTTTATTGCCGAGCGGAGAGCAACGGTGCGCCAGGCCGCGAAGTTTTTTGGGGTCAGTAAGAGTACAGTGCATAAGGATGTGACAGAGCGACTGCCCAAGATCAACCGGGGCTTAGCGAGGGAAGTTAAACAGATCCTCGATACCAATAAAGCAGAGCGGCATTTAAGGGGTGGAGAGGCCACAAGAAAGAAATATCAAACAAGAATTGACAGAATGGGCCAAAAAGGAGGATTTTCCAACAAAACGTAGAATTTGCACTAGAGTATGGGCTTGCGGGAAAGAAGGGGGCGAAAACGGCGATGCTGAACCTCTCCACCGAGATCGGGATCGATCTGGGTACAGCCAGTGTACTGGTTTTTGTGCGTGGGAAGGGCATTGTTATCTCCGAGCCCTCTGTGGTGGCCCTGGAGAAGGATACCAACCGGGTACTGGCCGTTGGTGAAGAGGCGCGGCGGATGATCGGCCGTACGCCTGGAAATATTGTAGCAGTTCGCCCCTTGAAGGACGGCGTGATTGCTGATTATGATGTGACCGAGACGATGCTCCGGCATTTTATTAGCAAGGTAACGCCAAAGCCCCGGCTCTTTAAACCGAAGGTCATTGTGTGCGTCCCGTCGGGCGTAACGAGTGTGGAAAAACGGGCGGTGCTGGAAGCGGCGATGCAGGCCGGAGCCAAACATACCTCATTGATTGAGGAACCCATGGCGGCAGCCATCGGCGCCGGGCTTAACATCACCGAACCCAGCGGCAATATGATCGTTGATATCGGTGGCGGTACAACGGATATTGCCATTATTTCCCTGGGCGGCATTGTGGTCAGTGACTCCCTGCGGGTCGGTGGTGATAAGTTTGATGAAGCCATCATGCGTTACATCAAAAAAATGTATAACCTGATGATCGGGGAGAGAACCGCCGAGGAGATTAAGATCAAGATTGGTTCGGCCTATCCGCAGGGTGAAGGCAAGAGTATGGAGATTCGCGGTCGTGACCTGGTTACCGGCCTGCCCCGGACCATTGAGTTTACTTCCGCCGATACCTTCCAGGCCATGTCGGAGCCTATTACCACGATTGTTGATGGGATTAAGGCGGTCCTGGAACGTTGTCCGCCCGAATTGGCTTCGGACATTGTGGATAAAGGGATTATCATGACCGGAGGCGGATCTTTGTTATATGGTTTCACAAAACTCTTAAGTGAAGATACGGGGATACCGATACATTTAGCGGAGGACCCGCTCTCCTGTGTTGCCCTAGGCACCGGCAAGGTGCTGGAATGTTTGGACAGCTTCCGCAATGGAATCATTGTCGGCAGCCGATCGGTCTAAGGGCAAAAAGCAAGGAAACGGACGGCAGATCCATCCGCTGTTTTCTTTTATATTTGGCAGACCGTAAGAAGGAGGTGATGGGATGGTCCGTGGATTATACACGGCGGCCACGGGCATGGTGTTGCAAATGGAGCGGCAGGAGGTTATCGCCAACAACCTGGCCAATGTCAGTACCACCGGTTATAAGCGGGATGACCTGGTGGCGGAGGCCTTCCGGGAGAAGCTGTTACAGGCAAAACGCGCCAACAGACAATGGAATGTGGGGCCTATTGGTAGCGGAGTAGCGGGATCTTGGCTGCGGACAGACTTTTCTCCCGGCGCGGTGGTGGTGACCCACGCCCCCCTGGATCTGGCTTTGGCGGGAGAAGGTTTTTTGGTGGTTCAGACACCGGCGGGGCAACGGTTGACTCGTAATGGCAGTTTGGTCCGGGACGCCGAAGGCTATCTGGCCACCCGCCAGGGTTACCGGGTGCTGGGCGACAATGGCCCCATCTATCTTGCCGGAACCGATGTCCGGATTAACGGGGATGGTGAGGTGACGGTGGACGGTGCTCCAGCCGGGCGTCTTCTTCTGATGAAGCCAGCGGCAGACGGCGGATTAATCAAGGAAGGGGCCAATCTCTTCCGGAGTGAGAGCGGCTTAGTGCCTGCCGACTGCCGGGTGCAGCAAGGGGTGTTGGAGAACGCCAATGTCCAGGCAGTAATGGAGATGGTCCGCATGATTGATGTCTCCAGAGCCTACGAAGCCAATCAGAAGGTGTTGGCCGCCCATGACAGCGCTTTGGACAAGGCCGTTAATGAGGTGGGACGGGTCTAGAAAGCAGTGACGACCGGGACCGATAAGGAAGGAAACGCAAAAGAATTTAACCGGGAATTTCAGGGAGGCAAATAAGGACGGCTGGACCGCTTGCGGGGGCCGGGGCCATCGAACGACCGAGATGGCCATGGTCAGTTCATGAAGGAGCATCATGGACTGTGTTTTGCCATCCTTGAACCGGATGGCTTTGTTTGTTCTGGAAAAGAACAGACAAGGCTGCGCAAAGGAGGTAAAACCATGATTAGAGCGCTATGGACAGCAGGCAGCGGCATGCTGGCACAACAGATGAACATTGATATTATCTCGAACAACCTGGCGAACGTTAATACCACCGGTTTTAAGAAGGTGCGCCTGGAATTTGAGGATCTATTATACCAGACCATCAGGGCGGCGGGGACCAGCTCCGCCCAGGGGTCAGCGGTTCCCACCGGTTTTCAAGTGGGGCATGGCGTGAAGAACGTTTCCACGACCAAATTATTCTCCTCGGGCGATCCGGTGAATACGGGCAACACCTTTGACATGATGATTGAAGGGGATGGCTTCTTCCAGATTCAGATGCCCGACGGGAGCACCGCCTACACCCGGGACGGCAACTTCCGGGTGGATGCGGAGGGCCGTTTGGTGAACACCTCCGGCTATTTGCTCCAACCGGAGATTACCATCCCGGAGAACACCGCTTCGGTCAGTATCGGGAAGGACGGAACTGTCTCTGTTATCCTGGCCGGCGAAACGGATGCCCAGGAAATCGGCAGGATTGAATTGGCGCGTTTTATCAACCCTGCGGGCCTGGTTAATCTGGGCGGCAACCTTTACAACCAATCATCGGCTTCGGGAGAAGCCATCACCGGCAACCCGGGAGATGAAGGTTTTGGCACCATCAATCAGGGCTTTTTGGAGATGTCCAATGTAAAGGTTGTTGAAGAAATGGTCAATTTGATCATGGCGCAACGGGCTTATGAGATTAATTCCAAGGCAATTCAAGCCGCCGATGAAATGTTGCAGACCGCCAATAACCTCCGGCGGTAGGGGTGATGGCAATGGGGCGTAGGATCCTCATAGCTTTTCTCACAGCCATCTGCTTGGCGGTGATCCCGGTTGGGCCTGTTCTGGCTGCTGAGTTACCTAGGTTGATTCTACCGCCGGAAATCATGGTGGAAGGAGGCCGGGTACACCTGGATGCTGTGGGTACGCTGGTCGGTCCCTCCGCGTTACTGCCCAAGCTTGCCGGGATTGACTTGGGTGAAGCGCCGCCGCCCGGACAGTTTCGTTTGCTTACCAGAAATTATGTGGAGTTTAAACTGGTCCAAGCCGGAGTGGGACAAGACGAGCTTAAGTTGGAGATGGCCGAACGGGTCCGCCTGGTAGGGGCGGGGACGCAGCTTACAGCAGAGCGGATCCGCGACTTTCTCCGCCAAGACCTGGCGGCGGAGGTTCCAGAGGCCTGGATCGCCTGGGATCTTCATCTTGCCGGTGCACTAAGCCCCTACTGGCTGCCGCCGGGCCGGACAGCGTTTGTGCGGGAGCCGCTGGATGCCCCATTAAAACCAGGAAATAACCTGCTAAAACTCCGGGTGGTCAAAGACGGGCGGGTTCTCCGGCGGTTTACTTTAGCGGTGCAGATTAGGGCCAAGGCCCGGGTTCCGGTGTTGAAGGCAGACATAAAACGCCATCATACCCTTGATCTCCAAGCTATTGTCTGGGAAGAGCGGGAACTAAAAGGCGGGGAGTTGACGGCGCTGCCGGAAACACCCGTCCGGGCTACCAGATGGTTGCGCCAGGGAGAACCGCTTCAGGAAGGGGAGATCGAGCCCGTCCCGCAAGTAACCAAGGGCGGGCGGGTGCTCATTGAGTGTTATACCAACGGGATTCGGATCAGAGTACCGGGAAAAGCCCGGCGGGACGGTTGGCAAGGCCAGGTTATTCCGGTGGTGAATATCGACAGCGGGAAGACGGTGCTGGCCCGGGTGGTTGGCGCCGGGAAGGTTGAGGTGGAGTAAGATGCGTGGCAGATTACCAGTGTTGGTGTTCTTGGCGACGCTAGTGGTTCTGGCGGCTCCGGCGGCCTGGGGGGATTCCCTGTGGACAGCGGAGAGCAGATCTATCTATGATGACAGCAGACAATTCAAGGTGGGGGATCTCTTGACCATCGTGGTGATGGAGAAGTCCTCCGCCAGTCAAGCGGTGAATACAAACGGGGATGAAAAGAGCGCCTTTAATGTGAATGCCGGTTCCGGGTTTTTGCAGGACCTCATCCCTAATATGGATAAAGAGTTCAAAAGTGAGTATCAGGGATCGGGCAAGACCTCGCGGAGCGGCGTCCTGACCGGACAGTTGACGGTCACTGTCACGGGGATTGATGCCAATGGCGTCCTGCTGGTGGAGGGACGGCAGAAGATTAAGGTCAACGGCGATTTACAGGAGTTTTATGTCCGGGGTAAGGTTAGGCCGGAGGATGTGAGCATCTTCAATACGGTGGTCTCTTCCTGCCTTGCCGATGCTTACATCGAGTATAAAGGCGAAGGGGGCAGCGGCGACAGCGCCAAACCCGGGATCATTACCAGGATCTTTAGCTGGCTCTTCTGATTGGCAGCAAGCGATTGTTATTATCGATGGAAACGTTTAGGTGAAGGAATTACCGGTTTCCCCCGGAATTCAGGGAACGAGGTGAGTGGGATGCGTAGGTTAAGGCTTCCGGTCTGTACTCTGATAGGTATTTGTCTTCTCATGGCCGTGGCCGGTTCCTGCCGGGGCGAGTCTGCCATCACTTTACGGCTGAAGGACATTGCCCGGATTGAAGGGGTGCGGGATAATCAGTTGACCGGCGTCGGCCTGGTGGTAGGGCTTAACGGTACCGGGGACAGCGCGAAGACCTTGGCTAACATTGAGATGGTGGTCAATGTCTTGGAACGGCATGGGATTAAGGTGGATAAAGACGGGTTGAAGGTACGGAATATCGCGGCGGTCATGTTAACCGCCAACCTGCCGCCGTTCCTGCGCAGCGGGGACCGGCTGGATGTCCAGGTTTCCTCCTTTGGCGATGCCAAAAGCTTGCAAGGGGGGATTTTACTCCAGTCACCGCTGACGGGGGCCGATGGCCAGGTCTATGCCGTGGCCCAAGGCGCTGTGGTGGTCAGCGGTTATTCCGCTGGCAACGGGCGCAGCCAGACCACCAAGAATATTCCGACGGTAGCTTCGGTGCCCAACGGCGCCTTGATCGAACGGGAGGTTCCTGTGACTATGGTGGTGGACGGCCGGTTGAAGCTGGTCCTCAACCGCCCCGATTTTACCACGGCCAGCCGTTTGGCCCGGACCATCAATGATCACCTGGGTGCCCGGCTTGCCACACCGGTGGACATGTCTTTGGTGGCTGTTACCGTGCCTGTGGAGAGCAGGGCCAATTTAGTCGACTTCATCGCCCAACTGGAAGCTTTGCCGGTCACCCCCGACGGCTTGGCCAAAATTATCATCAGTGAACGGACGGGCACCATTATTGTGGGTGACAAGGTCCGGATCGCGCCGGTGGCGGTGACCCATAAGAATATCACGGTGGAAGTGACTACCACCGCTGAAGTTTCCCAGCCCATGCCCCGCTCGGCGGGGGAAACCGTGGTTGCGGAAATCAGCGAGGTTAAGGTGACCGAAGAAAAGGGTCCCTTGGTTGAACTCAAGGCCGGCGCCACTGTGGGGGACATTGTCCGTGCCTTAAACAGCGTAGGCACAACGCCGCAGGATATTATCGCCATTTTGGTGGCAATTCATAAAGCCGGGGCCTTGTATGGCAGTTTGGAGGTTATTTAGATGGATAAGATCTTATTGTCGAATAAGCTGCCGAAGACGGGCAATGCCGACACCAGCGCCGATGTGGCCAGGCATGATGCGGCCCGGTTGGAGCAGAAGAGCCGCGAGTTTGAGGCCTTGTTGCTCCAGCAGATGATTGCGGCCATGGAGCCTAAGGAGGGTTTGTTCGGACAGGGATTTGGGGGTGCGTACTTCCAGGCGTTGTTCCGGGAGGAACTGGCCAAGGAGCTGGCCAAAGAAGTAAAATTGGGTCTGGCCGAGCAGTTGATGCGGGCCCACCTGCGTCAAGGAAGCCGGGAGGATGTTGCGGCGGAGACGCCGGGGAAAGAAGATTGACCGGTTAACCGTACCGGGTAAGCCTTCTCGATTGGGGAGGGCTTTTTTGTTGGGGGACAGCTTGTTTCTTTTTTGCCGGGAAGGGAAAAGCGGGAACACGGAGAATAATATAGGCGTTATTCTATGTATCATGCCTGATCGATCATAAAGGAGGTTCCATTGTGAAACGAGCCAACACAGCAGCGGTTAAGGACGGGACGAACAAGAAAAAGGTTAACCCGCTAAAATGGGCTTATGAGTTGTTATACCACGAAGATGTCTACAGAAGAATGGGCGGTTTCTTGCTCTGGGGTTTTGTCTTGCTTTTGCTCTCATGGGTTGTAGGCTATTTCCTGGTCAAGAACCCTATTCTTCGGGAGAGTTTTTTTGTGCGGAAGATCTTCGGTGATAGAGGTTTGCGCGAGACCTTCGGTAATTGGGGCCTAAGCTGGTTGGGTCCCCAGTTCAAGATCTTCAAGTGGCAGTTTGATACGGCGGCAACCTTTAACACCTGGGGTAACGTTCTTTTGATCACCTTGAAGAATTACGGTCACAACTTGATTGTTGCCTTCTTGTTTGTTTTCTGCTTTAACCACCTGCGCATCAAACGCTTCCCCCTGGGATACTTTTTCTTGGCCGTTTACACCATTATGACCGGTTTGGTGATCGGCACCAATTCCTATGTGTTCCCGGCCCAGTGGCATGCCACCATCGGCGCTGTTGTGACCTTTATCCGTTATGGTTTCTGGGAATGGTTCGCCTTGGGGCTGTTGTCTGTCTCTACACTGAACTGGGGCTTGGTGGCCAGTACCGGTTTGCTGAAACCAGAATGGGAGCGGATCCGTCCCTTCGGCCTTCCCCGCTTTGGCGACCAGGACAGCAAGGAAGTATTCATCTTTGGCTTGCTCTTCCTGTTGGCCGCAAGTTTTGCCGAGGCCAGGTTGACCGTGCATTACGGCAACCACTTGCTCTAAAATCCGCTTGCTGCAAGGCCCGGGTAACTGCCTGGGCCTTTTTGTGCCTGTAAGAAAGCGGCCGATTTCGGTTAAAGTACCAGGTAAGACCGGTGCATTTTTCGGACTTTGGACAACAACTGGGGGGATGTGGATGGTTGACCATTATTATTCCGCCAATCCCGCCGCCGCCCACCGGCGGCAGGAATTCCGGTATACCTTTCGCGGCCGGGAGTACCGTTTCCGGACCGATGCCGGTGTTTTCTCCAAGGGGCATCTTGACCGGGGTACCCGCCTGCTGATGGAGGCCATGGATTTGGACGGGGTTGAGCGTGCGCTGGATCTGGGTTGTGGCTACGGCGTCCTGGGTATTGTTATTGCCAAGGAACGACCCGGCGCCCGGGTGGCCATGGTGGACCCCAACGGACGTGCGGTGGAACTGGCCAAAGAAAACGCCGAGCTCAACGGAGTGGCGGTTGATGTCCGGCAAGGGGAGGGCTGTGCGCCCTTTGCCGGGGAGAAGTTTGACTATATCATCACCAATCCACCTATCCGGGCTGGGAAGAAGGTCGTCTTTGACCTGGTGGATCAGGCTTATGCTCACCTGGAGGAAGGCGGGCGCTTCCTGGCGGTGATCCGGACCCAGCAAGGTGCAGCCAGCCTGGCGAAGAAGATTGCCGAGGTTTTCGGGGCGGTCACCGAGTTGGAGAAGGGCGGGGGCTTCCGGGTCTTGCAAGGAAGAAAATAGGCGCCGCTTAGCAGGGGGGAATTATCCTGCCGGCTTGCTGCCCGGGTAGCGGTTAAAGCTTGCAACAGCAGCGTTCTTGACGGCGCATACGTGATATGCTACTCTTAAAATAACATTTTTCGGAGTGTGGGAACCTTGCGGATTATTGCCAAATCGCCGGACGACACGGAAACACTGGGGGTCATCCTCGGACGGCTTGTGCGGTCGGGTGATCTTATTTTTTTATCCGGGGAACTTGGCGCCGGCAAAACCCATTTTGTGCGCGGGCTGGCCAAGGGTATGCAGGTGCAGGATGAAGTCTCCAGTCCCACCTTCGGCTTGCTCAACGTTTATGAAGGGCCCTTGCCCCTTTACCATTTGGATCTGTACCGGCTGGAGACTGCGGATGAATTGGATGTTATTGATCTGCCCGGGCTGATGGATGGTCCAGGTGTTTTCGCCATTGAATGGGGCCGCTTACTGCAAGCAGACTATCCTGAACATCTGGAGATTATTCTGACTTATGGCGCCGGGCCCGAGGAAAGGATCATCGAATGGCAGCCCCGCGGTGAGCGGTACCGGAGCCTATGCGAGGAGTTGAAGCGGGAAAATGCGGATTTTGACGATTGATACCGCAACGCCCTTTGGGGTCTTGGGTCTTACGGAAGATGGGATGCCCAAAGGAGAGATCCGCTTTAGCATTCGCCCTGGCGGCAGCGAGCGGCTGCCCTTGGCCTTGCAACAACTGCTGGAGCAGGTGGCTTGGCTGCCATCCCAGCTTCAATTGATCGTCGTTGGGCTGGGCCCCGGTTCGTATACGGGGATCCGTGTTGGTGTGGCCTTTGCCCGGTCCCTGGCCTTTGGCCTCGGGGTGCCCATGGTCGGCGTTCCGACCCAGGCCGCCGTAGCGGAGACAGGGGCCTGTTTTGCTGGTACGGTTTGTGTGTTGTTTGATGCGCGCCGGGGAAATCTTTATGCGTCAGCCTTTTCTTTTGCCGCAAATGGCACTGATATCCCGGAGCAAGCATGCCTCTTCGGGCCGGAACTCCTTCCTGTGGAAGGTTTGGTGGGGCGGCTCAATAACGGGGGCAGGCCGGTCTTGCTCTTGGGCGACGGGGTAAGAACTTATTTACCGCAGTTGCAGGAAGGACTGAAGGTTCCTTTCCGGGTCGGCCGGGTAGAGGACGGTGTGCCCGGTGGTTGGCCCTTGGCCCGGTTGGGGTGGGACAAATGGCAACGGGAAGGCCGCGACGAGCTTGAGACATGTGAACCCTATTACCTGCGTAAAGTGGAAGCAGAAGTCCGCCTGGTGGAGAGGGGGAGGCCTCTGCGTGATTGAGTTTATGAGCTTTGCCGATCTGGAACAGGTGGTCGAGATCGAACAGGCGTCGTTTCCGACCCCGTGGTCCCGCCAGTCTTTCCTCCATGAACTGATGGACAATGAACGCGCTATTTATCTGGTCTATAAACATATGGGTCGGGTCTGGGGTTACGTGGGTATGTGGATTATCCTGGACGAAGGGCACATTACCAACCTGGCGGTCCATCCGGTCTTTCGCCGGCGTGGCGTGGGCAACAGTTTGATCCGGGGGTTGGAGGAGGTGGCCCGGGAGCGGGGTGTGCGCCATCTCACCCTCGAAGTGCGCAAAAGTAACATTCCCGCCCAGGAACTGTATAAAAAGCATGGTTTTGTCTCCATGGGCATCCGGCGCCAGTATTACCTGGACAATAAAGAAGATGCAATTATCATGTGGAAAGGACCGATTTAGGCGTGGCTTGCGATGTGGTTTTGGCGCTCGAGACCTCCTGCGATGAAACAGCCGCTGCGGTGCTGGCCGACGGGCGGCGGGTTTTGAGCAATGTGGTGGCCACCCAACTCCAGCGGCATCGCCCCTTCGGCGGTGTGGTGCCGGAGTTGGCTGCCCGGTGCCATCTGGAGGCCTTTTTGCCGGTGGTGCGGGAGGCCCTGCAACAAGCGGGGGTTGGGCCGAGGGATATTACCCTGGTGGCGGCCACCCATGGTCCCGGTCTCATCGGTGGTTTGCTGATTGGCTTGACGGCTGCGAAAGGACTGGCCTTGGCCTGGGACTGCCCCTTTGTCGGCGTTAATCATATTGAAGGGCATATCAGCGCTAACTTCATTGCCCATCCGGAGATTGAGCCCCCGTTTATTTGTTTGACCGTCTCCGGCGGGCACACCGATTTGCTGTACGGGGAGGCCTTCGGCAAGTACCGCCTGCTGGGACGGACCAGGGATGACGCGGCTGGGGAGGCCTTTGACAAAGTTGCCCGGGCTATGGGGCTGGGTTATCCGGGCGGGCCGGTCATCGACCAATTGGCCCCGACGGGTCAAGCCAATATCCCACTGGTGCGCAGCGATGCCCTGGCTGGAACCTACGATTTTAGCTTCAGTGGGCTGAAGACGGCCGTGATTAACCTGTTGCACCGGGCGCAACAGCAGGGGGTGGCGGTGAACCTCCCGGATTTGGCCGCCAGTTTTCAACGGGCCGTGGTGGACCAACTGCTGGAGCGGACCTTCCGGGCCGCCGCGGAGTACCGGGTGAAGTGTGTCCTCTTATCCGGCGGGGTGGCTGCCAACCGGGAATTGCGCACCCGCTGTCTGGAGCAGGGGGAGGCCATGGGACTCCGGGTTTATTACCCGCCCTTGGAATATTGTACGGATAATGCGGCTATGGTGGCTGCCGCCGGCTATCTTCGCCACCGCCAAGCCGGCGCTTCTTCCCTGGGGTTGCCGGCTGTGCCCAACCTGAAGTTAGAGTACGATCAATAACTAATGTAGTTAAGTGGCAAGCGCGGCGGGGCGGAGTTCTCCTCCGCGCTGTTTATAAACTGGGGAAGAAAATGTTAAATTTCTATAATATTATCAACAATATCATATTTATAAAATCATTAATGCCAAGTTAACGAGCGGGTGTTCGCCTGTGGAAAGAATGATTCCGAAAGGGAAAAACGCAGATATAACCCGCAAAAGGAATCTACAGAAATTATGTAGACATGATTGTGGATAGTGTGGATAACATGGGATATTTGGCAAATAACCGCCCTTTTTTGTGGATAACTATGTGGAAAGTGTGGAGAAATCACTCGTTATGGGGGTTTGAAGGAGGCTTCAGTAATGACAAGGGATCTGCCGATCCGGTGGGCAGGGATTGTGGAAGAAAGTGTGGTGGACGGCCCCGGCCTGCGCGCCGTGGTTTTCTTCCAAGGCTGTCCCCACCGTTGCCCCGGCTGCCATAACCCGGAGACCTGGGATGAGCAGGGGGGCCATTTGCATACGGTGGGGCAGGTCTGGGAGTATATCCAGGACCACCCCCTGCTTCGGGGGATCACCTTATCCGGCGGGGAACCCTTCTGCCAGCCGGCGGCCGGGGCGGAACTCGCGCGCTTGGCTAAGGACAAGGGTTGGGAGGTGATGGTCTACACCGGTTACCTCTGGGAGGAGCTGGTGCAGAACCCTCAACCCCAGGTCCGGGAGTTATTAAAGTTAACCGATATCCTGGTGGATGGCCCCTTCATCCTGGCCCAGCGGGATCTCGGTTTGAAGTTCCGGGGGTCCGGAAACCAACGCTTGATTAATGTGCCTGCCTCTTTGGTCGCGAGCCGACCGGTGCTTTGGGAAGGAGACGACGATGGCTTGGTATAAAGCGTACAAGGGAAAGCTGGCCTTTTGGGTTAGTTCCCTCCTGGCTGGGGAAGACTGGCTGGATCACGGCATTACCATGGCTTGTCAAGACGAGGACCCCTTCTTTAACCTTGGTTTTTCCGTGGAGGAGAACGGTGAACAGGTGGCTGCCAGGCGGGGGTTGGTGGCGGAGGCCTTTGGCGTCCCGCCGGCGGCCTGGACTGGTGTCAGGCAGGTCCATGGCGACCAGGTGGTCTGGGTGGAGTATGCCGGCGGAGACGGCCACGTCGCTGCTCCTGTCACTTATCAAGAAGAAGCCGATGGCTTGGCCACAACCGCGCCGGGGCTGCTCTTGGCAACAATGCACGCCGACTGTGTCCCGATCCTGCTGGCGGATCCGGTCCGGCGGGTGGTGGCCGCCGTTCATGCCGGGTGGAAGGGCACGGCTTTGGCCATTGTCCAAAGGGCCCTTACTGTCATGCGGGAACGGGCGGGCAGCGACCCCCGGGACTGCCTGGCTGCCATCGGACCAGCGGCGGGAAGTTGCTGTTATCAGGTGGGGGCGGAACTGGCGGAGAAGTTTGCCCATGTTCTGAGCATAACCGGGCTCGACTTCACACCCCGTCTTGACCTGCCCGAGATTAACCGCCGTTTATTACTGGCGGCCGGCTTGCCGGAGGAACGGGTGGATAAAGCTCTTTTTTGCACCATCTGTGGTGGTAAGAGCTTCTTTTCCCACCGGCGGCAAGGGTCCCGCTCCGGCCGGATGGCTTCCTTAATTATCCGGCGGAGTTAATTGGGCAAGCGGGAGGAATTGGTAGAATTATCGCGAAGATTAAGTTGGAATTCGGTATAGAAATGGGTGAAGGAAGCTGAAACCCCAGTCAAATTCAAATAAACGTAGGGGGTTTCGACTGAACGGACCCCGGATGGCACTGGCTGTCCTTCTGATCGCCGGTGGGCTGCAATTGCTTTTGCTTGTGGGACAGCGGGCCTTTTGGTGGACGACCGTTGCCCAGTGGGGCGCCGTGGAGCATGCCGTGGCTGCGGAAGTTTTGATGCTCCGGGATGAAAAGGTACTGTATGCGCCCATAGACGGCAAGGTCTACGCTTTGGTGAAGGCTGGCAGCCGTGTCCAGCGGGGCGAAGCCTTTCTGGAGATTATTGATCCGTCGGTGGCGGAGGGCTTGACCGAGGAGCAACGGCAACAACTGACAGACCGCAGTAAACGCCTGGCCCGGTTGGAGACGGCCCTTGCCGGGTTGCGCCGGGAGTTGACGGTCAGCACCGACCTCCGCGGGATGCTGCAACGGGCGCAGAAGAAGCAGGATCTGGCTGATCTGGACAAGGAAATTGCCCGGCTGCATCAGGAATTGAGCCGCTTGAACAAACAGCGGTCCGAATTGCTGAGTTCCCCTGTTGCCGGGCTTGGCCGGACTTGGTCAAATAAATATGCCTGCCTGACTGCAGAGGAAGCTGGGGTGTTTTGGCCAGCCCTGGACGGGGGTGAAGGCTTGTCTCCGGGTTTGGATGTTACTCCGGGCCGACAGGACTTTGCGGCACAGTATAAAGCCAGCTCCCCTGTTTTGGACCGCTTTGTCCAGGCCGGGCAACCTGTGGGCAAAATCGTTGTCGGCTGGCAGGAAGTGGTGGCCGCTCATGTTGCCCGGGAAGCCGCAGCACTTCGCCCGGAACCGGGCCGCAGCTGCCGGCTCCGGCTGGCGCAGGGCCAGGAGATTGCAGTGGATTTCCTACGCGCCGCTGCCACGGAAGAAGGGGAAATCTGGCTCTTTCGGGAGCGAACATTGGATCCGGCGCTGCTGCAAAAAAGAAAGTTCCGGGCCATGCTCCTGCCGAAACGGACCGTTGGCGTCCGGGTACCCAGGAGCGCCCTTTGGAAAAAAGGGAATAACTATGGGGTCTTGGTCCCCTGGAAGAACGAACGGCGCATAACCCCCGTTGAACTGGTGGATGCCGATGATCTGTGGGCCATCGTCCGGGGGATTGAACCAGGCACGCCCGTGCTTTATCATTAATGGTTAAAGACGCCAATATGCATTATTCCGGGGCTAAATTTAAGGACTGGAAACACCGATAATCTATTAGGCAGTTCTCTACTTTGCTTAGTTTGGGAGGAACATTCTTTGAAGAAGACGTACATCATTGATACCAGCGTCCTGTTGCATGATCCCGGAGCTTTGTTGGTCTTCGACGATAATGATGTGGTAATTCCCATGGCGGTCATCGAGGAGATTGACCTGCATAAAAAACGCCAGGATCAGGTGGGGAAAAACGCCCGAAAAGTAGCGCAACTGCTCGACGGTCTCCGCACCCGGGGACATTTGGATGAGGGAGTGCCTGTTTCCGACAAGGGCGGGACCCTCCGGGTGGAACTGAATCACCAGGAGGTTGCCGTCCTGCCGGCGGCGTTGGATCGCAGTAAGACCGACAATCGTATCATTTCTGTGGCTTTGACCCTGAAACAACAGCTTAAGACCCCTGTCATCCTGGTGACGAAGGATACCACCATGCGGGTCAAAGCCGATGCCCTGGGTGTCGAAGCTGAAGATTATGAAACGGACCAGATTGAACTGGCGGAGGTATTTACCGGCGTCACCACCCTGGCGGTGGAAGCGGGGATAATCGACGCCTTTTACCGTGACGGCCAGGTTAAACTTGACGGGCAGGTCTTTTACCCCAACCAGTTTGTGGTCTTGGAGGATGAAGTCGGCAGTTCGAAATCGGCTTTGGCCCGGGTGGGCGAGAACGGCCTGCTGCTGCCGTTGCGCTACGGCAACAACGATGTCTTTGGGATCCATCCCCATAATAAAGAGCAACGCTTTGCGTTGGAACTGTTGATGGACGAGAAGGTGCGCCTGGTTACCCTGCTGGGGCAGGCAGGAACGGGCAAAACCTTGCTGGCGCTGGCCGCTGGCCTCGAACAGGTGATGGAGGAGAAGCGCTACCGCCGGCTCTCCGTCTCGCGGCCGATTATCCCGATGGGGCGCGACCTTGGCTTTCTCCCCGGCGAAGTGGACGAGAAGTTACGCCCGTGGATGCAACCCATCTATGATAATCTGGAATTGCTCTTAAGCGAACGGGACAAGAGCACCAAGCTGGAGCGCCTGGTGGACAGTTTGCGGGACATGAACCTGCTGGAGCTTGAGGCTCTAACCTATATCCGGGGACGCAGCATTCCCCAGCAGTTCCTCCTGGTGGATGAGGCCCAGAACCTCTCCGCCCACGAGGTGAAGACAATTATAACCCGGGTGGGTGAGGGGACAAAGATTGTCTTGACCGGTGACCCGCACCAGATTGATCATCCATACCTGGATGCCAACTCCAACGGCCTGACCTTCGTAGCGGAACGCTTTAAAAATGAAGCTATTGCCGGCCACGTCACCCTGGTCAAAGGAGAACGGTCAGAGTTGGCGGAGCTGGCCGCGCGGTTGCTGATGTAATGAGGAGGCTAATTGAAATTGGGGGTTCGGGAAAATATTCAGAACGTCCGCCGGCGGATCCGGGAGGCCGCCTTAAGGGCCGGGCGGCGGCCGGAGGAGGTAACGCTGGTGGCGGTCAGCAAATTTGTTCCTCCGGAGACGGTCCTGGCGGCGATGGCTGAGGGCGTGACGGATCTGGGGGAAAGCCGGATTCAGGAGGCCTTGCCGAAGATGGCGGCGGTAAACCGGCCGGAACTCAACTGGCACCTGATCGGGAACCTCCAGACCAATAAGGTCAAACAAGCCGTTCCGGCCTTTGGTTTGATCCACTCCCTGGACCGGTGGCGCCTGGCGGAGGCATTGGAGCTAAGGGGGCAGGAAGTCGGGACGCAGATCCGGGTCTTGATTGAGGTCAACGTTTCCGGCGAGACTACGAAACATGGGCTGGCCCCGGCACAGTTGCGGGATTTCCTAACGGAGCTGAAGAAGCTGCCCCATTTGTTGCCCTGCGGTCTGATGACCATGGCCCCTTATACACCGGTGGTGGAGGAGACCAGACCGGTCTTCCGCGGGCTAAAGCAGCTTTGGGTCCAAATGGCCACGGAGTTGCAGCTTGGAGAACATTGGCAACACCTTTCCATGGGCATGAGCAATGATTTTGAGGTGGCGGTGGAAGAGGGCGCCACGCTGGTCCGGATCGGGTCGGCAATTTTTGGGGCGGAAGTAAATAATTTAAATAATTAGTGATAAATTTGGGAAATCAAGGGGGAATTACAGTGAGAACATGGGACCCCGAAGAGTCTTGGGAAACAAAACCGAAGAAAAAGGGCGTGTTTGAGAAGATGCTGAACCTTTTGGGGGTGGAATCCGAGGAAGTGGTGGAAGAGATCTACCCGGCGGAAGAAGAAGTGGCTGCCACTGCGACGGAGCGGGATCCATCTAAAGTTGTTGCCCTGCAGCAGGGGCAGAAACCCGTCAAATTAGTGGTAGTTGAGCCCACCACCTTCGATGAGGTGCAGGGTATTGTGGATCATTTAAAGCACCGGCGGCCCGTGATTATTAACATGGAAGACCTGGACAAGGTAATGGCCCGGCGCATTACGGATTTTGTCAGCGGTGCGGCGTATGCGCTGGAGGGCGCGGTGCAAAAGGTCAGCGGTTCCATTTTACTCTTCACGCCGGCCGGTGTTGAAGTGACCCTGCCCCTGCGTTCGGAGTTGAAGACGGAGACGGTCCCGGAGTTTAAGTTCAACACCAAAGATGAACGTAAGGGCTTCTCTTCGGAACGGCCTTTTAGCCGTTAAGGAGGGAAAGGATGGAACAGCGGAAAGTAGGAGTCATCGGCGCTGGTGCTATGGGCAGCGCCATCATCCGGGGGCTGCTGCGCGGCGGCTATCGGCCGGAGGAGATCCTGGTGGCGGAGCCGGACGAAGCAAGGCGCCGGGCGATGACTGACTTAGGCATTGCCATTGCCCCGGACAATGCGGAATTGGTCCGGCGGGCGGCCGGAGTGGTCTTGGCGGTCAAACCCCAAATCCTTCCGGAGGTGATGGCAGAGATTGGCCCGGTTTTTACGAAGAACAAACCCCTTTTGTCTATAGCGGCGGGCATTAGCACTTCCCAGCTGGAAAGCTTTTTACCCCAGGGAATTCCAGTGGTGCGTGCCATGCCCAATACCCCGGCGTTGGTTGGTGAAGGCGTGACTGCCCTCGCCGGTGGCGCCTGGGCTGCAAAGGAGCACTTGGACTGGGCCCGGGAGCTGCTTTCCCCCTTGGGGAAAACGGTGCTAATCCGGGAGGAACTGATGGATGCCGTTACAGGTCTTAGCGGCAGCGGACCAGCCTATGTCTTTCTCTTTATCGAAGCTTTAATCGAGGCGGGGGTCAGAGCCGGCTTGCCCCGGGATATTGCCCGGGACTTGGTCTACCCGACAGTCTTGGGTTCCGTCCGAATGGCCATCGAGACCGGCGAACATCCTGCCAAGCTTCGGGAGCAGGTCACCTCGCCCGGAGGAACCACAGCAGCGGGTCTGGTCCAGTTGGAAAAGGGCGCCTTGCGGGCAGTCATCTCCGAGGCGGTGCTGGCTGCGACGCAACGCTCGCAAGAACTGGGCAAAAAATAAATAAATATATATTGCTGTCGGCGAAGGGAGAGGATCTCCGGTGGAGCCGTTGTCTAGGATAATCCCGCTGATTGATTTCGTCTGGCGTGTTATGGTCTTGATTTTTCTCTTGAGGATTGTCCTGTCGTGGCGACGGGTCCGGTTGCACGACCGGTTGGGCAGGCTTGTGGCGCTTATTACTGAGCCCATCCTGATCTTTTGCCGGCTGCTGGTTGATACCCGCAGTTACGGTTTTGACATCTCACCCCTGCTGGCCCTGGTCCTGCTCTGGCTCCTCCGCAATTTGTTGATCTGGTTGTTGTAGGGAGGAGACCCCGGTTAAGCCGATTTTTTGCTGCGGTGCAGCCGGTAGCTGTGAAAGGATGAGATAATGGAACGTGAACGTCTGCTTTCCCATCTCTTCGGGGAAGACCGCCCGGTAATGGCGAGGGTCTTGGATGGGGCGGAACAGGCCTTGGCCCGGGCGGAACCGGTTTGGACGGATTTTTTGGATCCGCGCCTGCGGGGGATGGCGGAGGATGTATTACGGCAGGTGCCGGCAGTTAAAAGCCTGGCCTATGGGGGGTACCGTGGGGCGGAACGCCAGCGTTTGGTGGTGGTTCCCTCGTTTTATTTAACGGAGTCCATCGAACCCGCCCTGGAATTCCTGCGCATCAGACCCGTTAATGCCAGTGAGCTGACCCACCGGGATGTCCTAGGGGCCTTGACCGGTTTGGGTTTGCGCCGCGAGAAGCTGGGGGACATTCTTATTACTCCAGAAGAGGCCCAGGCGATTGTTGCCCGGGAGGTTGCCGACGTTATCTTCGGCCAGTTAAGCCGGGTGGGTAATACCCAGGTTCAGGTGGGGACGATGGATCCGGAGGAGTTGGCTGTCCCGCCGGAGCGCGTCAAGGAGATCAAAAGCACTGTCCCGTCATTGCGGCTGGATGCAGTGGCCGGTTTGGGCTACGGTGTTTCCAGGACCAGAATGGTCAGGGAGATTAAAAGCGAACGGCTGAAGGTCAATTGGCAGATTGTCCGCGATCCGGACCACCAGGTAAAGGTGGGTGATGTTTTATCCATGCGGGGACGGGGAAGGGTGATTGTGCGCGAGATTACCGGTCAGTCGAAAAAAGGGCGAATTGGCATTATCCTGCAGCGCCTGTATTAAGCCGTTGGGTTAAGGAGGGAATGATCTATGCTAACTCCGGTGGATTTGGAGACCACTGTGTTTCGCAGGGGTTTTCGCGGTTACAAGACCAGTGAAGTTCAAGAATTTATGGAACAAGTTACTGCGGATTTTGAACGTCTTTACCGGGAAAATAAAGCTTTAAAGGATGAAAAAGAGCGTTTGGAGGCAAAAATTGCCCAGTATCAACAGATGGAAGAAACACTGCGCAATACCTTGGTCCTGGCGCAACAGACGGCGGAGGAGGTAAAGAACGCCGGGCAAAAACAGGCGGACCTTTTGCTCCAAGAGGCCCAATATCGGGCGGAACAGATCAAAAACAGGGTTCGTGAGGAGATCCAGGTAGAACTGCAGAAATTGGCCAACCTTCGGCAGCAGGTGGATATATTCCGGCATCAATTCAAAAAGTTTTTAGAAGGTTTGGCAGAAACCGTAGACAAACAAGGTGACATGCGGGATTTTTGGGAACCGTTGCAGTCATATTATGATAAATCCAATCATGATAAATCCACGGATAATGAAGGGACGCCTGCCGTAACAAAGCAGGTTGCCACGGCTGCTCCGGCTGTCGCAGAGGCCGCGGCGGCCCCGGCCAATGATGCCAAAGAACTTCCGCCGGATTCAGCCGCCGCGATGGAAGAAGCGGCTGAAGATGGAGATGCGGAGGAAGCATTGGCAAAGCGTTTTCGGAAGACCTCCTTTGAAGACAATGAATTCTTTAAGGACACAGGAAGTTGACCAAGATAATGGCGGCGGCAAAGGCGGCCCAGTCCGCCAGCAGGCCGACGGCCAGCAAATGTTGGGGCTTTTTGATGCCAATGGCCCCAAGATAGACGGTGAGTACATAAAATGTCGTTTCCGTGCTGCCCTGAACCGCGGCGGCCATCCGGCCGATGACGGAGTCAGGGCCGTGTTTTTGCAGCAGCTCCCCCATATAACCCAAGGCCGCTGTGCCGGAAAGGGGCTTGAGAACAAGCAGTGGGACAATCTCCCGTGGTAGACCGGCTAGTTTGGCCAGGGGCGCTGTTAGGTTTAAAAGGAGGTCCATGGCGCCGGAACTGCGAAAGACGGCCAGAGCCGTGAAGATACCCAGTAGGAAGGGGAAGAGACGCACCCCCACCTGCAGGCCGTCTTCAACGCCTTGGAGAAACACCTCATAAACCCGGACTTTACGGCTAAAGGCATAGACCAGAATCAGCAAGATAAAAAGGGGCATGGTCCAAACGGAAACGGCATGAAATAACATGATTAAGGCCTCCTTGTTCCGGAAAAAAGCCGGTTTAAAATCAGGGCAACGGCGGTGCCGAAGAGGGTGGCGCCGAGAATGGGCCAGAGGATTGCCGCCGGGCTTTGGGAACCGGTCTTGGCCCGGAAGGCAATGACTGTGGTGGGAAAAAGGGTGACGCCGCCCAGGATCAGGGTGACAAAGGTGCAGATGGCCGGGGAGAGTCTCCCCGGCTGCGGGTTCTCCCTGGCCAGGTCCCGGATGGCTTTCAGGCCCAAGGGAGTAGCCGCATTGCTCAAGCCCAACAAGTTGGCGGCCAGGCTCAGGGCCACCGCTCCCAAGGTTGCCTGGTTCTTTATTTGGGGGAAAAGGCGTTTCAACAGGGGATGAAATGCCCGGGCAATGATTCCGGTTAAACCGGAGACTTCGGCAATGCGCATGATTCCTGACCAAAAAGCCAGGATCCCCACCAGACCCAAGCAGAAGGTGACTGTTTGTTCCGTGGCGGCAAAAAGTGCCTGGGTGGTTGCGTCTAAGGTGCCATTGAAGCCGGCGGCCAGAAAAGCCAGGGCAAACATGGCGAACCAGATTAGGTTAATCATTCTCTTCCTCCTTCCCGGACGGGCTGGTATAATATATCGGGTGGCCATGGATTTTACCACCCAAAGTATGGGAAAAGGGTCAAGGGGCGCCACCGGTCGGCGTGGCCGCCAAAGACCGGCTTTTCCCCGGGAAGGTTGGGAAGATTGATCGGCAGTGAGTGGCCGAAGAACAGGAGCGAAGATGACCTCCCATCTTCACGCCGTCCGGTTGTTACCAGCGGCTGGTGCAAAGGGGGAAAGCGGCATTATGGGTGGTTTTTCCAAGCGGACCAAGGATGAACTGGCACGGGTCATGCCCAAGCACCGTTGTTGCCGCCGCGCCGAACTGGCGGGCTTGCTGCATGGCGCCGGGAGTCTTCATCTCTCGCAAAGAGGGTTCGCGGTCACGGCGGCCTTCGAGAACGCCGCCGTTGTCCGTAAAGCCTTGAAACTGTTAAAGGCGGAATTTCAATATGCCCCGCAGATCGTTGCCGAACAGACCAGACGTTTGCGGCAGCGCCGGCGGTATTTGTTGATCCTGGATAACCCCGGGGATGCTGAAGGAATTCTGCGGGAATTGGGCATAATGAACAGAGGGTTTGTTCTGGAAGGGGGCATCTCCCCCGAGCTGGTCAAGGACGAGTGTTGCCGGGCGGCTTTTTTGCGCGGCGTTTTTCTGGCACGGGGTTCCATCACCGACCCGCAAAAGAAGAGTTACCATCTGGAGTTTGTGACGGAGAATGAAGATTTTGCTTCAGGCCTCTGCTATTTGATGAACCTGTGCAAGTTTAAAGCCCGCATGGGCAAGCGCAAGACCTCCTTCGTGGTGTACTTAAAGGACGTGGAGATGATCGCCAGGTTTTTAACGTTTATCTCCGCCCATGCCGCCCTCTTGCAGTTGGAGGAGATCCGGGTGCTCAAGGGGATGCGGGAGGAGATCAACCGCCTTGTCAACTGCGACACCGCCAATCTGGAGAAGACTGTCTCCGCAGCCATGTCCCAGATCGATTTGATTTCCAAGCTCATCGACAGCGGCGGCCTGGAGCGGTTGCCGGAGTCCCTGCGGGAGGTGGCAATGCTCCGCTTGGAACATCCGGAGGCCAGCTTGAAGGAATTAGGCGAACTTGCGGTACCGCGCATGAGCAAATCCGCCATTAACCACCGGATGCGGCGCTTGCGGGAATGGGTAAAAAAATATGCGGAAGAAGAAGGAATCATCCCCGACTGGGCGAATTAAAAATCTGGCAACTTCACCGCAGTCTTTATTTTTTCACCCGACGGGACATAAATTTATAATGCGGGACGTTTTTTGGCCCGGGAGCTGAGCAGTGGGTTATGGATAAGATTATTGCCTTACAAAAAAAGATCGCACCGGAGATGAGCTCCATCATCCTCTTCCGTTACCGGGTGTTGCGCTCCATCTATCACCTGCAGCCCATTGGCCGCCGTGCCTTGGCCGAGCAACTGAACGATCAGGAACGGCGGGTCCGCAACGAAGTGGAGTTCCTGCGGGAACACGAGTGGGTGACCATGGGCAACCAGGGTATGCAGGTGACTCCCGCCGGGGAGGCCCTCTTGGAAGAGCTGGAGGAGTACACCAGGCAACTGCAGGGTTTAACCTTCTTGGAAGAGGAGATTGCCTCCCTGTATGGATTGGGGAAGGTAATTGTCGTTACCGGCGACAGTGACGAGGATGAGGCGGTCAAAAAAGAACTGGCCCGGGTCACGGCGGCCTATCTCAAAAGCCGGTTGACCTGCGGAGCGATCTTGGCTGTGACCGGCGGAACCACCTTAGCGGAGGTGGCCTCGGCCATCCACCCGGCCGACCGGCGGTGTGAGGTAACAGTGGTGCCAGCCCGCGGCGGTCTCGGTGAGGAGGTGGAGATCCAAGCCAACACCATAGCGGCAGCCATTGCCAAGGGCTTGGGGGCCTCCTACAGGTTGTTGCATGTTCCCGACGCCCTGGGACCGGAAGCCCTCCAGACAATTCAGGGTGAGCCCAAAATCAAGGAGGTTTTGGCCCTGCTGCACCGGGCGGATATCGTCCTCCACGGGATCGGGGCCGCCCAGGAGATGGCCCGGCGCCGGGGTATGAGTCCCGGGGAAGTGGCGGAGATTGTGGCGAAAGGAGCCGCCGGGGAGGCCTTCGGGTATTACTTCGATATCGAAGGCCGGGTGGTCTATTCCACCAGCAGTGTCGGCCTGCAACTGGAGGAACTGCCCCAGATTGGTGAGGTAATTGCCGTGGGTGGCGGCCGGAGCAAGGCCCCGGCGGCTGCGGCGGTGCTCGCTTGTAAGATGCAGGATGTTTTTATCACCGATGAAGGTTTGGCCCGGGAATTGACGCGGATGTCACCCTCACGGCAATAGGATCAGACCCGGCCTTCTTGGGCAAGGGCAGATCCGTGGGGGTTACAATAAAAAAAGTGAATACTATTGCTGAATAATTAAAAGGAGGAAGATGAAATGCCAGTTAAAGTCGGAATCAATGGTTTTGGCCGGATTGGCCGGAATGTCTTTCGCGCGGTGCTGCAGCGCAACCCGGACCTGGAGATTGTGGCCGTCAATGACCTGACGGATGCCAAGACCCTGGCCCATCTCTTGAAGTACGATTCGGTCCACGGGATCCTTGATGCGGAAGTTTATGCGAAAGATGATGCCATTGTGGTCAACGGCAAAGAGATCAAGGTCCTCTCCCAACGGGATCCGGCTGCGCTTCCCTGGAAGGATCTTGGGGTTGAGATTGTTGTGGAGTCTACGGGGTTGTTTACCATTAAGCACGATGGCGTCAATAAAAAGGGTAAAGAAGTTAAAGGCGCCTACAACCACATCGCCAAAGGCGGCGCCAAGAAGGTTATTATTACTGCCCCGGCGGAGGGTGAGGATATCACCATTGTCATGGGCGTGAATGAAGATAAATATGATCCCAAGGCCCATGAGGTTATCTCCAATGCCTCCTGCACCACCAACTGCCTGGCCCCCTTTGCCAAGGTGCTGCACGAGAAATTTACGATTAAACGCGGTTTAATGACAACGGTCCATAGTTTCACCAACGACCAGCAGATCTTGGACCTGCCCCATAAGGATCTCCGCCGGGCCCGCGCCGCTTCCCTCTCCATCATTCCCACCACCACTGGCGCGGCGAAAGCGGTGGGTTTGGTCCTGCCCGAGCTCAAAGGCAAACTCAATGGTTTTGCCATGCGGGTACCCACTCCCAACGTGTCTGTGGTCGATCTGGTCTGTGAGGTGGAGAAGCCGGTGACCAAGGAGGAGGTCAACGCTGTCCTCAAGGCGGCCGCCGAAGGCCCGCTCAAGGGGATCCTGGCCTACACCGAAGAGCCTTTGGTCTCCAAGGACTTTAACGGCAACTCCAACTCCTCCATCATCGATGCTCTGTCCACCATGGTCATTGAAGAGACAATGGTGAAAGTGGTTTCCTGGTACGACAACGAGTGGGGTTACTCCTGCCGTGTGGGTGATCTCGCTTCTTACATTGCCAAAAAGGGACTCTGATTGTGAAGAAGAAGAACCGGCGGCGCTGCCGTCGGTTCTTTTGGAGGGAGGATAAAGAATAATGAACAAGATGAATGTCAATGATGTTGAGGTCAAGGGCCGCCGGGTCTTTGTCCGGGTGGACTTTAACGTGCCGGTGGACGAAAACGGGCAGATCACCGACGACACCAGGATTAGGGCTGCCTTGCCCACCATCAAGAATCTCAGCGACCGGGGAGCCAAAGTGATCCTTGCTTCCCACTTCGGGCGGCCCAAGGGGCAACCCAACCCCAAATATAAGCTGGATGCCATGGCCAAACGCCTGGAGGAGCTTATCGGGAAACCCGTGGTCAAAGTCGATGATTGTATCGGGGATATTCCCAAAAAGGCCATTGCCAACCTGCCGGAGGGCGGGATCCTGGTCCTGGAGAATGTCCGGTTTTATAAGGAAGAAGAGGCCAATGATCCCGAATTTGCCCGCCAGTTGGCGGATCTGGCCGATCTCTATGTGAATGATGCCTTTGGCGCGGCCCACCGGGCCCATGCTTCCACCGCCGGTGTGGCCCAGTTCCTCCACCCGGCCGTGGCCGGCTTCCTCATGGAGAAGGAACTGAATTTCCTGGGCAAAGCCGTTTCCGATCCGGAGCGTCCCTTTGTGGCCATCTTGGGCGGGGCCAAAGTCGCGGATAAACTCGGTGTTATCTCCAACCTCCTGGAGAAGGTGGATACTCTGATCATCGGCGGCGGGATGGCCTACACCTTCTTGAAGGCCCAGGGCTATGAGATTGGCCGTTCCCTCTTGGATGCGGAACGCCTGGAGTTTGCCCGGGAGATGATGGCCAAAGCCAAGGCCAAAGGGGTGAAATTGTTATTGCCTGTTGACGCCATGGTGGCGGATGACTTCAAGAATCCCAGCAAGAATTTTGTGGTCAAAGTCGATGCCATTCCCGCCGACATGGAAGGCGTGGACATCGGACCCGAGACCATGAAGCTCTTCGGCGAGGCAATTAAAGGCGCCAAGACCGTGGTCTGGAACGGCCCAATGGGTGTCTTTGAACTGCCGCAGTTTGCCGTGGGTACCCAGGCAATCGCCCGTGCCATGGCGGAGTCCGGCGCCACCACCATTGTGGGCGGCGGCGATTCGGCGGCGGCCGTCGAGCAATTGGGCTTTGCGGACAAGATGACCCATATCTCCACCGGCGGCGGGGCCTCCCTGGAGTTCCTGGAAGGCAAGGATCTGCCGGGTGTGGTAGCCCTCAATGACAAGGCGTCGGGTTGTTGCTGCTGCGGGCAGTAATTGCTCAAGCAGGTTCTTGACAGTACTTGCGTAAGGATGTTTTCAAATACATTGGCAGCTTCCCGGCCGCTTCGCGCCAAAGGTGGCAGCGGGGCGGCTGGGGGAGCTTTCCCAAACATTAGGAGTGGTTGCAGTTGCGTACCCCATTGATTGCAGGAAACTGGAAGATGTACAAGACCATCCCGGAGGCTGTGCAACTTGTGGAAGAACTGGTGAAGACCGTGGGTGATTCCACCGAGGTGGAAGTGGCAGTCTGCCCGCCTTTTACCGCCTTGGCCACAGTGGCCGGCCTGATTAAAGGCAGCAAGATCCGGCTGGGCGCCCAAGATCTCTTCTGGGAGAAGGAAGGCGCCTATACGGGGGAAGTCTCCCCGGCAATGCTGGCGGATCTGGGCTGTCACTATGTGATTATTGGTCACTCCGAGCGCCGGGAGTACTTCGGCGAGACCGACGAGACGGTGAACAAGAAGGTGCAGGCAGCCTTTGCCCATGGGCTCACGCCCATTGTTTGCGTGGGAGAGAGTTTGGCCCAGCGCAAGGCGGGCGAGACCGACATGTTGGTGAAGTCCCAGATCGAAAAGGGCTTGGCCGGTTTGCAAGCGGAGGATGCCGCGAAACTGGTGATTGCTTATGAACCCATCTGGGCCATTGGCACCGGCCTGTCCTCCGACGGTCCCGATGCCAACCGGGTCATCGGCTTGATCCGCCGGACGCTGGCGCAGATGTACGGTGCTGCTGTGGCGGACCGGATCCGCATCCAATACGGCGGAAGTGTGAAACCCAATAACATCAAGGAATTCATGGAGCAACCGGAGATTGACGGCGCCCTGGTGGGCGGGGCCAGTCTGGATGCGGCTTCTTTCACGAGTATTGTCAAATACCGGGATTAAACACCGCTGCTTATTTTTTCTTTCCTGTTTCACCGGGATTAATCTTATGTTAAATTTATCTTCGGGGAAAGGATAATGGAAGGGGAGTCCTGAATGGAACTGAAATACCGTCCCGTAACTTTAATTGTGCTTGACGGGTGGGGAGAGAACCCCAACCAACGCGACAACGCAGTTAAAGAAGCTAAAACCCCTTTTTTGGATCAGTTGTTTGCCAGCTGCCCCCATGCGATGCTGCTTACCTCCGGTGAGGCGGTGGGGCTGCCCGAAGGCCAGATGGGAACCTCGGAGGTCGGTCATCTGAACATCGGCGCCGGCCGGGTGGTTTACCAAAGCCTCGTCCGCATCAGCAAGGCCTTGCGCGAGGGCGAGCTGCTCCAAAATCCTGTTTTTATGGAGATTTTGAATTATACCCTGCAGACCGGGCGACCGTTGCATTTAATGGGGCTCGTTTCTCCGGGCGGCGTCCACAGCCACACCGAGCATCTCTACGGGTTGATTCGCTTGGCGAAGGAACATGGGGTGAAGGAAGTATATATCCACGCCTTTTTGGATGGGCGGGATACACCTCCGGCCAGCGCCAAAGGCTACCTGCAAGAACTGCAGGATGAGATGGACCGGATTGGCCTGGGCCGGATTGCCACCGTCAGTGGCCGGTACTATGCCATGGACCGGGATAACCGTTGGGAGCGGGTGGAAAAGGCTTACGCCGCCATGGTCTACGGTGAAGGCGAAACCGCCAACGACCCGCTGGAGGCGGTCCAAAACTCCTACGACAAAGGTGTCACCGACGAATTTGTGCTGCCGACGGTGATTATGGAAGGCGGCCGGCCGGTGGCCACCATCAAGCCGGAGGATCCAGCCATCTTCTTCAACTTCCGCCCCGACCGGGCTCGGGAGATCACCCGCGCCCTGGTTGATCCCGACTTCAAGGGCTTTGAACGGCGGACCGGTTATATTAAGCCCCACTTTGCCTGCATGACACAATATGACGAGACGTTGGACGTACCGTTGATCTTTCCGCCGGAAGAACGGATGAAGAACATCCTCGGGGAGTACTTGAGCAAGCTGGGCTTGAAACAACTGCGCATCGCCGAGACGGAGAAATATGCCCATGTCACCTTCTTCTTCAACGGCGGCGAAGAAGTGCCTTTCCCCGGCGAGGACCGGATCCTGATCCCGTCACCCAAGGTTGCCACCTACGATTTGAAGCCAGAGATGAGCGCCTATGAGGTGACCGAAACGGTTCTGCAGAAGATTGCTGAAGACACCTATGATGTGATTATCATGAATTATGCCAACTGTGACATGGTGGGTCATACCGGCGTAAAAACCGCTGCCATCAAGGCCGTTGAGGCGGTGGATGAGTGCTTGAGCCGGGTGGTGCCGGCCGTGACCAGCCGCGGCGGTGTGGTCATCATCTGTGCGGACCACGGTAATGCGGAGAACATGGTGGACCAAGAAACCCATGCGCCACATACGGCCCATACCACCAACCCGGTGCCGGTGATCATTGTCGGTTTGAACCGGCCGGCCACCGTTAACAACGGTATTTTAGCCGATGTGGCTCCGACGGTGCTGGATTTACTGGGTGTGCCAAAACCGGAAGAAATGACCGGGAAGTCTCTGGTGGAATACAAACAGTAACAAAGTCCGCGGGACAAAGGGGCAAAGCCCGAGTCCCTTCACTGCTTGCTGCAAACCCATAAAATGGATATTACATATAAAGGGAGGATACTTGTATGACAGCAATTATTGACATGACGGCCCGGGAGATCCTGGATTCCCGGGGCAATCCCACCGTTGAGGTGGAAGTTACCTTAGCCAGCGGCGCCACCGGGCGCGCTGCGGTCCCGTCGGGGGCCTCCACTGGCGCCTTTGAGGCCGTTGAACTCCGGGACGGTGAGAAAGGCCGCTACCTTGGCCGGGGCGTCATGAAGGCGGTCACCAACGTTAATGACGAGATTGCCGGGGAGATCGTTGGTATGGATGCCCTGGACCAAGTGGGTATCGACCAAATGCTCCTGGATATGGACGGGACGGAGAACAAAGGCCGTTTGGGCGCCAATGCCATCTTGGGCGTCTCCCTGGCTGTGGCCAAAGCGGCTGCCAATGCCTTGGGCATGCCCCTCTACCGCTACCTGGGTGGGGTCAACGCCAAAGAACTGCCGGTGCCGATGATGAACATCCTCAACGGCGGGAAGCATGCGGATAACAGCGTGGATCTTCAAGAGTTCATGATCATGCCGGTGGGTGCGGAGAGTTTCTCCGAGTGCCTGCGCTGGGGCGCTGAGATCTTCCATGCCTTAAAATCCGTGCTGAAAAACAAGGGTTACAACACTGCCGTGGGGGATGAGGGCGGCTACGCGCCTAACCTGAAGAGCAACCAAGAGGCCTTGGATGTGTTGATGGAAGCCATCAACCTGGCCGGCTTCAAACCCGGCGACCAGATCCGCTTTGCCATGGACCCAGCCTCCACAGAACTCTGGGATGCTGCTAAAGCCAAGGGCGAAGAAGGCAAGTATTACTTCTGGAAGTCCAACATGATGAAGAGCCGTGAAGAGATGGTGGCTTTCTGGGAGAACCTGGTCAACAACTATCCCATCATCTCCATCGAGGACGGTATGGCGGAAGAGGATTGGGAAGGCTGGAAGATGTTGACCGAGCGCCTTGGCAAGAAGGTGCAGCTGGTCGGGGACGACCTCTTTGTCACCAACACCAAACGCTTGGCCAAAGGTATTGAGCTGCAAGTGGCCAACGCCATTTTGATCAAGGTCAACCAGATTGGTACCTTGACGGAAACCCTGGATGCCATTGAAATGGCGAAGAAGGCCGGTTATACCGCCATCATCTCCCATCGTTCCGGCGAGACCGAGGATACCACCATTGCCGATATCGCCGTGGCTACCAATGCGGGCCAGATCAAGACCGGCGCCCCGTCCCGCACTGACCGGGTGGCCAAATACAACCAACTCCTCCGCATTGAAGAAGAGTTGGGCGACAGCGCCGTCTATCCCGGCTTGAGCGCCTTCTATAACCTGAGAAACAAGTAAGTAATGGGTTGGACTTAATTACTGCGGGCCTCCGTTGCGGGGGCCCGTTAAATATTTGCTTGCCCTTGCCGGTGGGATATGCTAAAATAATATAGTCTAACGTAGTTGTGGGGGTGCGTTCCGTGAATACCTTACTGTATAGCGTGTTTCTCATTGTTGCCGTTTTCCTGACTTTTATCGTAATTATCCAGCCGAGCAAGGGCGAGGGTTTGGGCTCCATCGGCGGTGCAGGTCAGATGTTCTTTGCCAAGAATAAGGCTTTGGAGGCCCAATTGGAGAAGGTTACCGCCTGGACGGCAGTGGCCTTCATGCTCTTGGCTGTGCTGATCGGACATTTGCTTAAATAAATAATAAAAAGGGAAAAAAACCGCCCGGGAAGGGCGGTTTTTCTTTGGGAAAATTCCTTTTCGTTTCTGCGGTTTACTATCAAGCTTAAGGAGGATTTACCCGAAAAATGTAGAAAAGGGATTATTAGTAGGTCACAGGGAGGGATTAGGTTGAGTTTCTTTACTAGCATCAGAGCAAAGGTTACGGCGATTGTCGGCACGGCAGTACTCATCTTCACAGGTATTTTGTACTTCATCAGCAACATTTCATCCCGGATTGTCGGATTGGCTGTGGGGGTCCTTGGATTTGCGGCCATTATGTGCGGCGCATATTTTATTTTCAAATGGTTATTGCAGGATCCCTTGTTTGATTTTATTATCCTGATGAAAAAAGCCAGCGAGAATGACCTGTCCCAGACCATTGAAATAAAGAGAAATGATGAGTTTAAGCTCTTGGAGCAGTCGGTGAACGCCATGATCGCCAACATGCGGAATATTCTCCAGGAGAACCTGGAGGCCGCGGAGCAAGTGGCCATGGCGGCCCAGGACATGTCGTCCATGGCGGAGCAGGCGAATATCTCGGCCCAAGAGGTCTCCATGACAATTGACCAGATTGCCCGCGGGGCTGATGAACAATCCCATAATGTGAAACAAACCACCTTGGCCGCCCAGCAAATGGCGGAAACAGCCCAGCAGGTGGCCAACGAAGCACAAAAAGCTTCTTCCCTCTCTTTGCAAGCTGCCGAACGGGCCCGTTACGGCGGCGAGATCATCCAGGGTGTGCAGGATAAGATCATTCAGTTGAAAGAGACCGTTGATAATTCCGCCGATGTGGTCCGGCGCTTGGGCACCAGATCCCAGGAGATCGGGAAGATCATCGACGTTATTCGCGGGATCGCCCGGCAGACCAACCTGTTGGCGTTGAATGCGGCTATTGAAGCGGCCCGCGCCGGTGAACACGGCCGCGGTTTCTCCGTGGTCGCCGACGAAGTGCGGGCTTTGGCGGAGCAGTCCACCAATTCCGCCATTCAAGTGGTGGAGTTGATCAATGAGATTCAAAAGGAGACTGCTGCTGCTGTTGCGGCCATGGAGGTCGGTACGCAAAAGGTTAGTGAAGGCGCTGAACTGGCCAATGCCGCAAACCAAGCCTTTACCGAGATTCTGAACGTGGTTCATCAGACGGTGAACACAGTCCAAGAGATTGCTGCCGCCTCCCAGGAGCAGGCAGCCAGCAGCCAAGAGATGACCAGCATCATGGAGGGCGTGGAAGCCATCGCCAACCGGAACGCCCAGGGTTCGCAACAGGTGGCAGCCGCCACGCAACAACAGCAAGCTACCATGGCTACCCTGGCCAGTAACGCCCAAGCCTTGGTGGAGATGGCGGATCACTTGACCTCGCTGGTCGGGCGGTTTAAGGTTATTGCCAACTTCCAGCGGTGTTGGCGGGTGATGGATTGCAACTATGTGGATTGCCCAGCTTACCAGGCCAAAGAAGAAAAATGCTGGTTAATTCCCAACACCCTGTGTCATGACGGTGTACCCAATGGTTCGGTTACGGAGAAACGCTCCATGTGTCACCAGTGTGAAGTCTTCAGGATTAATACCCAATCCCAGGAGGATAATACCCAATCCCCGGAAGTTGGGGCCCAAGCCCTGGGAGAACCGCAGGAATAGGTGGGGGCCATTGTCTGTGGAATGAAGGAAGCCGGCCAAAACGCGGCTTCCTTTTCATGTGCCAGGCAGGTATTGTTCCTGGCTGACCAGGGGATTAGGCGTTCCATGGGAATGGTTTCTATTTTAATGAGGACGTGGCGACGCCACCGCGGCGCGGTAACGCATTGTCGGTAACTGTTAAACTCCGGTTAACAACGGGCGATTTTGTGTTCTGTATACACGTCATCCCTTGTCAAGGGGCCAAGAGAGGATTATTATAATACTGGTGCCTGTTCTTACCCGATTTTATTGACTTGTTTGGCTGGCGGGCTAAGGAATTCCCAGCGCATTTCATTTTTCCCGGATGTTTTTCCACACGGGCGGGCTCGTTGCAACGAACCGGTTATGTTGTCCGGATTTTTTCATGATCATCAATAAAGGAGTGTAAGGACTTGTATATTCTTGTGTTGAACAGTGGCAGCTCTTCTTTGAAGTACAAGCTCTTTTCCATGGAGGATGAACGGGTACTGGCCTCCGGTGTGGTGGAGCGAATTGGGTCCACGGGGACGCCGGCCCGGGTCACCCACCAAAAGGGTGATGGGGATAAGTTTCAAAAGGATAAAACCGTTTTGAACCACCAAGAAGCCCTCCGGATCGTCCTGGACCTGTTGCTCGATGCCGAGCAAGGCGTTTTACAGTCCCTGGATGAGATTGGCGCCATCGGTCACCGGGTGTTGCATGGTGCGGAGTACTTTACCGACTCGGTGCTTGTGGATGATCAGGTCTTGGCGAAATTGGAAGAGCTCAGAGAACTGGGGCCACTGCATATGCCCGCCAACATCATGGGAATCCGGGCCTGCCGTGAACTGATGCCCAAGGTAAAACAGGTGGCCACCTTCGATACGGCCTTTCACCAGACCATGCCGCGGAAGGCCTTTCTCTATGCTGTACCGTATCAGCTGTATACCGACTATCGTGTCCGGCGCTACGGCTTCCATGGCACCTCCCATCGCTACGTGACGAGCCGGACGGCTGAGATATTAAAACGTAATGATCTGAAGATTATTACCCTCCATTTGGGTAATGGCAGCAGTGTTGCTGCAGTGGATAGCGGTAAGGTTTTGGATACGTCCATGGGCTTTACGCCCTTGGAGGGTTTGGTGATGGGAACGCGCAGCGGTGACCTGGACCCGGCCATTGTGCCGTTTATTGGACAAAAGCTGGGGCTCTCGCCGGAGGAGACTGATGCCTATCTCAACAAGAAGAGTGGTTTTCTGGGTGTGGCAGGTTACAGTGATATGCGAGATATCCAAAAGATGCGGGCCATTGAACCCCGGGCGGAGGATGCCTACCAGATGTTCATCCACCGTTTGGTGAAATACGTGGGGGCATATATCGCCGTGCTTAAAGGCCTTGATGCCCTAGTCTTTACTGCCGGTATCGGGGAAAACGACTGGCTGGTGCGGGAGGATCTCTGCCGCGAACTGGAATTTATGGGAGTGAAGATCGATCCCGCAAAGAACACGGGGAAACGGGGCGAAGAGCTGATTATCAGCGCCCCGGACTCAAAGGTCACGGTGATGGTAATCCCCACCAATGAAGAACTGATGATTGCCCGTGACGCCTACCGCTTGGTCCGGTGAGAAGACAGGCTGTGTAAACTGTTTGGCGCCCTTCTTTGGTTGGAGGGCGCTTTTTTAGTGTAAAAAAACTCCCGTTAGCCCCGGGAAGGGTTAACGGGAGCAGGAGTGTAAAACGGGAACCGGTTATTACCAGGAATAACGGACGGTATAGTTGATGTTCACTTCACCGCCTGCCGGAACAGTGACGGTAAATTCCGCCTTTCCGGCGTCGGTCTTAACGTATTTATGGTCGGCTTTGGTAATTTTCCATTGGCTCCAGCCGGAAAAATGCTCAATGACGGTAATGGTTACCGCTTCGTTTTTGTGGTTTTTCAGGGTAATCCGGTAACTTTCATCTCTGACTCGTTCCGAGGGTTTAGTGGTGTTAGTTTGGATGCGGTCGCCGGTGATGTCAAAGGCATTGCCTAAGTTGATCCGGATTTTTTCATCCTTGGGCGTGTGATCAATTTGGTCTTCCCCGATGAACTGCAGGGAGCCTTCGCTGTCCGCCTTTTGCACACGCATACGTCCCTTGGGCAAAGGCATGCCTAGATTGTTCTCTTTGCTGTTTACCATTTCCAATACGACTTTGACCTTATTCGGGTTGATGGAGCCTTCATAGACAAAGAGTTTTTTGGCGGGGATGGCATTGGCGGTCAGGAGCTCTACTTGTTTAATTTGGTTATTTTTAATAGTGGTGGTGCGATCCAAGGTGTACAGATGGTACTCAAAGAGGGATTCTTCGGCAAAGGACGGGGCGGCAACTTCGGCGGCCAAATAGCCCACCATGGTTTTTCGTACGGTCTCTGTCGGTACGCGGTGGACATCTCCGGCCACCAGTTTAAGTTTGGCGTCTTCAAAGCTGGTGCCGCTCTGGTTGTTGAGGGTGACCCAACCGGTCAAATCCACCCGGTTATCGTCGGCGTTGATAATGGCAACATAATCGGCAGTCCAGGACAAGCCTCCTGTCAGGTAAGAGACCTGGACCTGTTGGGGGCCGGGTTTTTCTTTGTTATTGACCAGCCAGACCAGGGTGGGACGGACTACCAGGCCGCCAGGGAGTTCAGTAAAGGCAACAGCTTGAATCTGGTCAGCTTTGATGATCTTGACTTCCCCGCCGTCGGGTTTGGCGGCAAGGATCAGGTTGCTACCCGTTCCCATCAGGTAACCGGTGATGGTCTCGCCTTTGACAGTGGTGACGGTAATTTTTTCCCCGAGATACTTTTGGTAAAGTTTGGCTTCACCAATGACATCGTACTCGTAATTTTGCTCCAGAAGCCGGATGTTCGGCTGAGTCAAGCAGAGGAAACTGACGGAGGTCGGATCGATTTTGGCCGTGACGTCGGTGAAACGGATGTAACTGGTACCGCTTGGAATGTTGATGGCGCGTGTCTCTTTGACCAGGGCCAGGTCCTCGTTGTAGACGGTCAGTTCGGGCCCTTTGTTTTTGGCCCCGGCTTTATTTTTCCCGGTATTGCCGGCCATGGCAAGTTCGGTAAAGCCCAAGACAAGGAGGGTAAGCAAGAGTCCCAAGAAGAGATTAGGCCGACGACAAGTTTTCATGCGTTCATCCCCTTCCAATTCGTGGTTGACTTGTCTAATCTAGACGCAATATGTTTCGGAATTGTTCCCGAAAAACTATAATTATTTTTCCCGGTAATTAAAGGTGAAGGTGGCGTGGGTTAACCAAAAGGTGCAAATCCGGGAAAGCAGGGAAGATGATTCCGGGTAAGGGCAGGAGATGAATGGCATAGGAATTACGTGAAACCGATGAGGGAATGGCCCACCGGGATAAACGGGACGCCTAGGCTTGCCCAAAAGAGGATTTTCTTCATGATTGTAGAAAACTACATAAGCGGGCCAAAACCGAAAGGAGCAGTAAAATGAGGGGCAGAACCTTGGTTTTCCTGCTGGTGTTGGCGTTTGTTATCAGTCCGTTATCATCCGCCTGGGCCGGTCGCGGGTGGCGTCTTGTTTCGCCTGCGGGCGCTGACCGCCTGGCTTATGACAATGCCGAACTTGGGCTTTCTTTTCGCTTTGCTGTTACCGAGCGCGCCATTGAGCTGAATGTGGTCAATCGTTCCGCCACTGAAGTTGGGATTTTGTGGCAGCGTTCGCGGATTCGAGGCGCCAATGGCAGGCAGGACAGTATTTTAACCTCTTTGCACCCGGTCAAGAAGCGGGATGCCTTCTCCTTAAAAGAGGAAGAACCGTTAATTCTGCCGCCCGGGGATAGCTGCTTCCGGTCGCTGGTGCCGGCGGACAACCGGATAATGAGTTCGTTGTCAGTCATGGGCTATGAGGTAAAACCGTTATTTGGCGGTAATGCATCGTCCCGCGGAACCCTTAGCCTTTTCCTGTATCTTCAGGTCAACGGGGCGGAAAGGAAGTTGGAATTCGTTTTTGCGCAAGAGTGATAATTAATTACCAACATTTTCTTGCCAAAAGAAGATTTTTATGTTATCATAAATATGAATAACTGAATAGCTGATCCGAAAAAGGCAAACTTATCGAAAGATAAGGACGCAAAGCCAGAGGTCTACGGTTGGAAACCATCCAACTACGATAGCTCGGCCGCCGGAGTGAGAGTATTGGAACGACACCCTTGCGGCTAGGCTGCAAGGGTTTTTTGTTAGGAAAAGGAGGGATCCGCATGGAAAACTTGTTAATGTTGCGTTCTGAGGAAGGGTTGGTTACCACTGCGAAACAACTGGCCGACAATATCTATCTTTTGATTGAGGAGCAACACGATGTAACGCCGCATATATATGAAGTTTATATGGATAACGAAGAATTTATCAAGCTTGTGACTTGGATCCGAAATAATGTGGGTGAGAATCGCCCGATCAAGGAGATTCTGCAAGACGCCATTGCCTAATCGATCGCATGGGCCCATGGCGATCGTTGATCGTCCCCTGAGGCAAGGCTAGGTAAGCTGGCCGATTAACCTTGCCTTGGGGGACGATTTGCTTCTGGACGGCAGAAAAAGCTGATTATAGCAGGGACTTTATTGGCACGTACTTCATCGGGCGGCGCTGCCAAGGAAGGGTGGGGCAAGGGGATATCAGGTTTAGGTGTTCCTCCTTGCCCCACTGATTATAGTGACATGTGTAGCCGCTGCCTAGGAAGATTTCTCCGATAAGAGGTGGCAGCGGTCGCATTTATAGGCGTACAGGCCGTGGATCTTATGGTCCAGAACCCAATTGCCGCCGCACAGCGGGCAGTCGCTCTTGGGCGGGGTGTAATATTTACGGAGGAAGTAATAAAAGGGTTTACCCGTTTTCTCGGTCATCTGTTGGCAGAGGTTGATCCCTTTTAGGGTCAAACGGCTGTCGGCTTCGGCGGTTTGCCGGTAACCCAGGCGTGCGCCCACATCACCCAACATGAAGAGGCTATCAAAGGCCTGGTATTCCGCCTCCCATTGGAAGAGGGAAAAATAGTCCTCATCCCCGTCAAGCTTCGGCAGCTTGTACATGGGGACAGGGCGGTGGCAGTCGCCGCAGGTTACCGGCGGAAACTCGGCGACATGGGTGGTGAAAAGGATATAATGGCTGGGATCTGCACAGGAGCAGGCGCAGGTGAGACCGAAGGCTTCACCGTTTAGCCGGTATTCCGGCCTTTTTTTGGAGATCTTGCTGAGTCGGCTAAAGTACTGATGACAGCATTTATTGAAGTACTTTGGCTCCAGCGAGTCCCGGTCGATGGCCGTACAGTAGAGGCGGAAGAAGGCTTCGTTAAATACGATGTTCCAGTGGTTGTTGACAATTTGGCCGTTGCGACTGAGTGCGGTTAGAAAGTTTGTTAGTGTATCGTAGTAGGACATTAGATTCGCTTTGTTAAAGTCGGGAAAGAAGTCACACTGAAAAGAATACATTACCAAATACCCCCTGTTGTTGTTTTTATTTATTTATTACCTACCCCAAGCCGGTTTTGGGGAAGATAGACCGTCTGTTACCGATGATTCGCAAATAAACGTAACAATCAGAAAAAATCGGTATAATTTTGTCGATTTTCGACAGGCCCTAAAAATACCGAACGGCTCCTGACGGAGCCGAACGATCTGGTGAGAAAGACTGGAGAAAACTGAATTAAGCTCAAGGGTGCAACGCCGTCCCCGGCCTCTGGCCGGAGGAAAACGGGAATTTACCGGAACAATTACAACAGAAAATATAAACAATGCAATTGCATTTTAATACCTAATGAAATAATAGTCAACATAAAAAAATAATAAAGAAATTATTAATATAGAATAAATTCATAAAATATCACACAATACGGTCAACTTGAGAAATGCTATGGCCTCTTGCTATAAAAGCGGTGTAAGCTTAGGGTTTGTTTATAGGTACGGCAGCGGGGGTATCTGTTAAACTGTTTCCCGCCGAGGACAAGTAAAGGAGAGCCGTGGCAGGCCACGGCTTTTTGCTTTAAGCGTCCAAACTTATCATTCCGACCGGATGATCCGTTCGAGGGTCTTGACGAGAAAATCCATCTCCGCCTCGGTGTTGTATAAGCCCAGGGAAATCCGGACCGTATCCTTCAGCCCGTAACGGTGCAGTAAAGGCTGGGCGCAGTGGTGGCCGGCCCGGACGGCAATCCCCTCCTTGTTCAGGCGCTTAGCCAGTTGGAGGGAGGGATGGCCGGCCAGGGTGAAGGAGATGACGCCAGCTTTATGAGGGGCGGTACCGATTAGGCATAAGCCGGGTAATTTGGCCAGGCGTTCGAGGGCATAAGCGGTTAAGGTCTGTTCATGCCGGGCAATTTGAGCCATGCCGATTTTTTGCAAGTAATCAAGTGCCGCGCCCAAGCCGACAGCGTCGGCGATATTAGCGGTGCCCGCCTCAAACTTATGGGGAACCGTGTTGTAGCTGGCTTCTTCCAGACTGACCTCTTTGATCATATTACCCCCACCCTGCCAGGGAGGCGTTTCCTCCAGCAGGGCCTTTTTACCGTAGAGGACGCCGATGCCGGTGGGGCCGTAGATTTTGTGGCCGGAGAAGGCATAAAAATCCGCATCCGACTCCCGGACATCCACGGGAAAGTGGGGGACGGCCTGGGCGCCGTCTACCAGGACCAGGGCGCCGTAGTAATGGGCCATCTCGGTCATGAGCCGGACAGGGTTAATTGTGCCCAGGACATTGGAGACTTCGGTGATGGCGACGATCTTGGGCCGGCGGGCCAGGAGCCTTTCGTAGGCAGCCAGGTCCACTTCACCCCGGTCGGTGATGGGCAGCCGGAGGATCTTTGCTCCGGTGGTCCGGGCCAGCAGTTGCCAGGGGATAATGTTGGAATGGTGTTCCATCTCAGAGATCAGGATTTCGTCGCCTTTGCCCACGATCATGGGGCCATAGGCCTGGGCCACCAGGTTAATGGCTTCGGTGGTCCCCCGGACGAAGACGATTTCTTCAGGGGTGGCGGCGCCGATGAAAGCGGCGGTTTTTTTCCGGGCGGTCTCATAGGCCTCGGTGGCCCGGTCCGCCAGGGTATGGACGCCCCGGTGGACATTGGAGTTGTACTCCCGGTAATAGCGGGTCAAGGCATCAATGACGACCAAGGGTTTTTGGGTTGTGGCCGCATTGTCCAACCAGACCAGGGGCTTGCCGTTGATTTTTTGCGCCAGGATGGGAAAGTCCCGGCGTACAGTGGCGGGATCATAAGCCGGCGGGGCCCGGTGGCCTGCCGGTTTTCCTTGTTTTTGGGCCGGATTTTGGCTGAGAAAATAATAGTCGGGCGAGGGCAGGAAAGCCGGTTCAGCCACAGCAGCCGGTTTTGGGGCCAGCGGCTCCGGCGGCCTTTGCTTGCTTGCCTCTTCGGCGGCTGGCAACAGGTCCTTCGGCTCGTGCGCGGCGAGGGTAACGGCCTGTTTGAAGAGGGTGTCAGCCATTTGCTTGATCTTGGTGATGGTTTCCGATTCAGGCATAGTCATGATAGACCCCCACTTCGACATTTTCCAGCATGCCAAGGGCATCGCGGGTGAGGACGGCCAGGGAGAAGTAGATGCTGAGAATATAGTGGGCGATGGCTTGGTTGTCGATGTGGCTGAGGCGCACTGCCAGGCTCGGGCGGTATTTTTCGTCGGGGATGCCCGGCTGGTGCAGGCCGACGACGCCCTGTTCCTGCTCGCCGACGCGCAGCAGCAGGATCTGGGTCTTGCCGCTGCAACACAGGTCGGACCTGGACCGGCCGTTGACCATCAATTTGTCCGTGGGGACCAGGGGCACGCCGCGCCAGGTGATGAAGGGAGAACCGAAGAGATTGACGGTGACCGGGGGCACACCGCGCTTGGTGCATTCCCGGGTAAAAGCGGCGATAGCCTGGGGATGGGCTAGGAAGAAGGCCGGTTTTTTCCAGACCCGGGCCAGGAGGGCGTCGAGATCATCGGGCGTGGGCGGACCGGTGCGGGTGCTAAGACGCATCTCGGGGGCCACGGAATTGATCAGGCCAAATTCGGGGTTGTTTACCAACTCCCATTCCTGCCGTTCCAGTATGACTTCGATGGATAAGCGCATTTGTTCTTCCAGTTGATCATGGGGGTTATTAAAGATGTCCGTAACCTGGGTGGGGATCTTCAATTCGGCTTGAATGAGCCGCAGCATGTATTCCCTGGGGTTTTCCTCATAGTCGGGGAAGGTCTGGGGCAACTGGGGCGCCCCCTCGGGACAGGAGATGACTTCGATGGACTTTTCGCCGTATTCGTTACAGCCTTGGCCCACGGCAGCAGGCGGCTGTCCCTCGTAAAAGGCGGGATAGGCGCCCTCCGGGCAACATTTGCGTTTGTTGACCCGGTAGACCCCAGCCGTCACGGGTACCCAGGGGAGGAAGGACAGGAGCCATTTGGGGGAGAGTTCCTCCATCATGGGGATGGTGATGGTTTCGTGGGACAGTTGCCGGGCCGCTAAGGGCTTTAGACCGTATTCCATGGAGATACCGCTGCTATTCATCATTTTTCACCCGATTTCCTTTGATTGTAGTTCCGGCTAAAGACCAGATGGATGGGGTATTAATTTAGCCGATGTCCGTAACTATTTTATCTGCCTAAGTGGAATTGGGTGAAAGAAAACCCTTGGACCAAACGCACTTTTTCCCGGGCAAAACCAGAAAGCCCCTTTCCTTTGGGAAAGGGGCTTTCTGGCAATGGCTGGGCCGAACTATTGCAATTTGAAAACGACGATCAGTAACATTTTAAAGCGTTCTGTGGCCAAGAGGGCGTGGGGAATGCCGGCGGGCATGACGATGGTTTGGCCCTTGCTCACAGTAAACTTCTCTTCACCGATGGTGATCTCCGCTGTGCCGTCCAGGATGTAGACCATGGCATCGCCGGGGGAGGAATGGGCGCTGATCTCCTCACCTTGGTCGAAGGCGAACAGGGTGAGGCTAAGGGTTTTACCTTGGGCCAAGGTCCGGCTGACCACTTGTCCGGACTGATATTCAACGAGGTTTTCCAGGATGATGGGGGTGGCAAAGACAATATTTTTGATCAGGTGTTCACTCATGGGGTCCCCTCCCTTTTTGTGTGTTAAGTAGATTATACAATTCCGTGGGAGGAGATTCAAACAGGAAGTAATCAGCAGTCAGTAGCCACCCGGGTCATTCTGAATAACGACTCCTAAGCGCTGTTTTCCTGAATGAAACTGAAATTGCAAAAATTAAATATAAAGAAAGGAAACATTGAAAAATGGGAGAATAAAAAACAAAAACGGTTGGATGGAGCGATTGTGCATGCAGAGACAGGCATATTTGGATACGGAAATAGCACGGCTGATTAGGGAAACGGGAAAGAACGGTTTGAATCAAGGAATTTACTCTGTGGATATCCGTTCAGGTGTGGTCGTTATTCGTGGTGAAAGGGTGTATTTTGAACGAAAACCCCTTTTGAATGATAAAGTAACAATGATTTTACCCAGGGATTTTCAGGAAATTCCTGTGGAAGAGCTATATCGACCGGAGGCTAGACCGGATCTTGCCCTGGCGAATGAGAGCGGGTCGGTCTACATTAGCCTGGCCCATCTGGCCAAGGAAGTTGCCGATGATAGTGCAGTGGTCGCCCATAAAAATGATGTTCGGCAAATCCTGCAAGCCATGAATCCTTCTATAGAATGGCTGGATGACAGCGTTAAGGATATTGGCGGGAGACAGGTGGCGTTCTTTACATTCGTAACCCCAATGTTGGGGACAAGCGTATACAATCTCAGCTTCTTTCTGGCCTTGGAACACCGGATCTTAACAGGCAGTTTTGTTTGTGGCGACCGGGAGCTTAAAGGTTGGAAAGAAGTATTCCAGCAAATGCTTGCCTCAATTGAAGTGATGACGACGGAAGAAACAACAGGAGGGGCTTTACCACAGCAAGATTATTCGAATTTCACTTTTAATCAGGGACTATATGCTGTCTATAAGGGAAAGGAATACCGTTTTTTCGAGGTTGGTGAAGGTTTGTATCGATTAATTTCCAACGATGAACGGGATTGTGCGGACAATGGCTTCTTTCGGCAAGATGGGGTGTTTAAAAAGACAGTTGATAAAAACGAAATTACTGCCGCCTATGAACGTAAGTTTACCCTTTACTACCAGGGGCATGTCTTTGCCTTGGGACAAGAGCTCAAGAACGAAGTCCAGTTGATAATGGATGATTACAACTATGATCTGATTGTACAACTGCAAATGCAGAGAATTGGCCCTCATGTCTACGAAAAATGGGTGGCAAAAAGTGAGATTGAAAACGCGGTGGAGAAACGGTTGCCAGTGGAAGGTTTCAGTATGCCGGCAACTACCTTGGCATAGGGAGGGGTTTTAGTGGCTTTATCGATCCTGACCAGCGGTAATCTGCAGGTTACCCCATTTAAACTTGAACGCTTGTTGGATTTGAAAATTATCCCTAAGTTTAATGAACATACCCGGTTAACTTTTACCGGCATTGTCTTGGAGGAGGATAAAGACCAGTGCCTGCGGGAGATTACCCGGGATTCTCTGGTTGAAGTCAATCAAATGAGTTTTGATCATGTAATGTCCCTGTTGTTTAGAGGGCTTGTTTCTCAAATCGAATTGAAAACAGTGCACAATATCAATTATCTCGAGGTCGAGGCTGTGTCACTGACCCAGATGCTTGACTGTAAATTAAAAAGCCGGTCCTTTCAAAATAAAGACCTGAGCTATGAGGCTTTAATTAAGGGGATCGTGTCGGAGTATGACGGGGATATCCGGGATGAGGTATCCAGACAAAAAAAGATCGGGAAAATGGTTATGCAGTATCAGGAAACCGACTGGCAGTTTTTAAAACGTTTGGCGTCCCATTTTAATACAGGGCTGATACCCTACGATTTGGCGGATAAGCCCAAGTTGTTCTTTGGCCTGCCGGAACCGGAGGACACCGCTGAACTTGAGTCTTACAATTACCGGGTTAGTAAAAAGCTGGCTGAGTATAGGTGTTTTTCGGAAAATCACGATCCTAGCCTTGGTGAAGCAGATTTTATTCATTACGAAGTGGAAAGCGAGCAGAGCCTTAAGATCGGTGACATGGTAAGTTTTAACGGTATTAAGCTTTATGTTGGTGAAGCAATATCTTTTCTGGAAAACAATCGTTTCAGGCATCGTTATTGCCTAAAACCCCAAAAGGGGTTAAGCCAGCCGCAGTTATACAATGAAAAGATTGTCGGCCTGTCTTTGGAAGGTCAGGTCATTGCTGTGGATAAGGACCGTGTCAAGGTGCATTTGGCAATTGATGAGAAGCAAACAGTGGAGAATGCTTGGTGGTTTTCTTATTCGTCGGCATATACAGCCGAAGGCAACAGCGGGTTTTACTATATGCCGGAGCGTGACGATACTGTGCTTGTTTACTTCCCGGATAAAAACGAGGATGCCGCCATGGCCATAAGTTCCGTCCGGAAAGATGTTAATCCCAATGAGAAAAACAAAATTAGCAATCCTGACATTAAGTACTTCCGGACCAAGGCGGGGAAGGAACTTATGTTTAGCCCTTCTGAGGTGGTAATCTCAGGTAAGGATAACAAGTTGTTTGTAAAGATGAATGACAAGGACGGGATTTTGGTCTGCAGCAATAAAGCGGTGAAAGTAATAGCCAAAGAAGATCTGATTATGGAGTCGGAAGAAGCCAAGGTCATTGTAAAAGCCAAGGAAGGGATCGATCTCTCCTGTGACAACAGCAAAATTAACTTGGATAAAACTACTGTAGTTGTTACGGGGGATGAGGTTAAGACGAATTAAAAGTGGTGAAGAATGGTGACTAAAGCAGAGGCTTTAGAGCACTTTGGACGGGTTTATGTCCAAGAGAGAGTCTGGAAAAAGTTGATGCAAGCCGAGGAATATTATCACCGGCACTACGGGGAATTAAAGGACGGGTTTCTCCGGTCCTTCCAAGCAATTGTCGAGGAGATCCGGAGACGGCAGGCCGTCGGTGCGCTCGGTCCGGTGGGCTATATCCAATACTCCATGCTGCGCTCGGCGCTCTTAGCTAAACGGCCGACCCACCGGATTGATGTGTATAACGAGAAATGGTATTTTGATTCGACCCAAAAAGAGTGTCAGGGTGAGTACGACGGTTCGACGATCTTTAATTTCCTTGATGAGCTTGTAGATGAGCTTGATGAGCCGCGTAAAAGATACTTTGGCGTTATCTCCCCGGCAGATCTGGAGCTGATTAAGCGCCAGGAAGCGGCAAAGTTCAACCAGTTCATCATACACTTGGCTGGGCAGGCGTTAAGGCAAGCGGAAAAAGAAGGGCAAATTCCGGAGTTTACAAAAGCTAATGAATTCGAGGTTAGGGTTGGTGAGTATTACGACCTGAGTGAAGTGGTCTATAAGGAAGATTTGCGGGAAAAGGATGCGGAAGAAATTAAAGAGTGGTTGGAGGATAAACATCAGGACCAATATGTGGCGGCGGTTCTGAGGAATCTGGATTTGTCGGCAGGAGATTATGAGGGCATTGATTTACGCCGGGTCGATATGTGTGGCAGTGACTTTTCTGGAAGTAACCTGCAAAAATGCTTGTTGATTAACTCTTGTCTGAGTGGCTGCACAATGGTCCAGACGGACTTTTCCCATGCCCTGATTCATGAGGCGGATTTTCAGGACGCCAACTTGAGCAGGGCAGTTTTTCAAGGAGTGGATGGGGCCTGTGGTATCAGGGCAGCAGTGGTAACAGGAATCTTTAGTTTGACTGGGGTTAACTTTGCCGGGGCTAATTTGGAAGCTGCGGATTTTACCGGTGCTGCTTTGCCAGGAAAGGTTATTGACCTTGAAAAGGACATGGTCCGGGTGCATTTGGCCATTGACCAGAAACAGGATAAGGAGACTGCCCGGTGGTTCCGTTACGCCACCTGTTATACTGCGGAGGGCAATAGTGGGTTTTATTGCATGCCTGTACTTGGCGATCAAGTCAATCTCTACTTTCCCACCGGCAGGGAGCTGGATGCTGTGGTCCTAAATTCGGTCCGGCAAGATCGGGAGAGTTGCTCCAAGATTCAAACACCGGCGGTGAAATATTGGGGTACCGACCATGGTAAAGAGCTGATGATGGGTGGCAAAGAGTTGAAGCTGACGGCAAAGGACCATAAGGACGGCAAGATCTTTATCAAGCTCGATGATGAGCAGGGTGTGGAGATCCGGAGCGACAGTGAACTTTATTTGACAGCCCGCAAAAATCTCACCTTTGACATGGAGAAAAAGGTTTCAATTAAAGCCAAGGACGAGATTCAACTGGTCTGCGGTTCCTGTTCTATTGATCTAGATGGTATAACCCATCTGAAGGGGCCGAGGGTGACGGTGGAGCCGAGGAGGTAGGGCTGGTGGCTGGAAGTTTTAACCCTAATCTCTTGGATTCTGATTCTGACTCTTGAGAGTACTAATATTGACTTCTGACTTCTGAATGCTGAAGGAGGAGGTTAAGTGGATAAAAAAGAAAAGATCGAGAAAATACCCGACGACAGCCCAAAACACAGTTATGTAGTGGATGGAGCGACCCTGAAGTGTAGTTGTGGGACTTCCTACAGCACGTTACTGACACCGGGAAGAAGGTCTGCGAAGATCCAGGGCAGGCGTCAAGGGAATATTATGGACTTTGAGCCTATGTTTAATATATTACCATTTGGTTATTGCATGACCAGGGAGTCGAAATGTGTGCCAATCATTACCATACAATGGGTTAATGGGAAAGATGATACCTGGGTTGACGGCGCCCCGGCGTTGCTGGACATATCAAAGGTCGCGTGTCTTACCGGCGGGACCATATCGATTGTCCATGATGGGCAAGGCCCAATGCTCATGTAGTCGAGAAAGCCTAGGAGCTGGTTTGATTGGTTTGAATCGATGAATAAGGAAAGAATGGGTCTTGGTTGTAATAAAGGACTAGATGGTGCATTGATGGCACTTGTCGGAATAGGAGCCATGTTAACCGGTGCTTTTGCAATTACCGCTACGGCGCCTGTTATTGTTGTAGCGGGTGCGGTGGGTTTGGTTGTTGTAGGTGGTTCTTATACAGCAATGGGGATTTCAAATGCTATTGAAGGTCAGCATGATGTGGCGCTTGGCGCACTTAACAGAGAAGATAAGGCGGTTAATCCCGTAAGAGATGAGGTGTTTCAAGGAAACGAAGAAGCATATAATGAAGCCCAGATGATTGCTGGTGGTATTATATTCGTCTTATCGGGTTTTGTGGCTCCTTGGGCGGAACCTCCACCTACAGCTACTGGGACAGCGGCAACTGGGCAAAGCGTTAATAACAAAAAGAATGTATCAGTAAAACAGACTGGTGGAATGAAATCTACTCAACCACCTAAGGGCAAGAACATTACCACAGCTCAGGGGTTGAAAGCTGGCAACTCCGACCCGGTTGGGGATCTCAAAAAGACAGCGAATGCGATGGCAAGGCCGAAGATAGAACCGGCAAGTATGGCAAAAATGTGGCAAGGCAATGATCTATATCCAGGTATAGATGATTGGAAAAACATTGTTCTTAAAAAAGGAACCAAAATATGGGGAGGTGCACCTGGACAAAGTAATTTTTATTCTTCTGAAAAGGTTATTCAAGAAGTTAACCATGACGCTACAAAACTATTCAGAGGTCTCCAGGTTTCGAAAGGGAAATATCCATTATATCGCCCAGGTATGACACAGTACGAAGTGAAAGAAGATATTATAGTAGGGTATTCAAAAGCGCTCGCTAATACTCAACATGGCCCGGGAGGATTTGAACAGTATTATGTACCAAATCCGCAGGAAGTATTAAAACCAACTAAGTCAATCATATTAACTAACCGATAGGAGCGATAACAGTGGAAGATTTAACTAAAGGAATAATTAAATTTAATACGAAGAGTACACAGCTTTACCCTGGTTTAACAAAACAGGAGTTTCTGCAATCTGATTTGTGTTCCGAGGTAATATCGGAAGATGAGGATGTATTTTCAAATTACTATTTGAAACCACAAAAAATTGGTGTGGATGAATTTGTCATTAGGGTTGTTTTTGATCCAGGTGATCATATTTCTGCAGTCAGCTTGAGTTTAACCACGGATGGGAAAATACCATCATGGGACAATTGGTCTGAAGAGGAGGAAATGAGAATAAAAGATAAGCATGATTGTTTGTTGAAACGATATCTCGGTGACCCTCCTTATAAGTTTGATTGGGGTGAAATTACTTCAAATTATGATCCCCGGTCAGCATCAAGTCAAATTATTATCAGATATTATAAAGAAGATAATTAGATACCGTGATGAACGAAGGGAAATATTTTTTTGGGTCTGTCAATAATTTTGTGCTTTTAACCTAATTCCCTATTTAAGATAAGGGTGACCTTTTCCCGTTATACGTTATAGTGGACACAAAATAGTTAGGGTATAGACTTCCCCCAGTTTGCCAGACACTCAGTTAAAGGGATAAAATAAACCCTCTCATGATCAGGAAGGGGTTTTGTGGATCCTGTTTATAATTCAAAGTGGATTGAAAAAGAAATATACGATTATGGTTGGGGTAATGAAATTGTTTTTGTAAAATTACCAGAATTGGGATTTGACGACTCATGTCAAATACTTGTTAAGTCCCAAATTAAAGATAATAGATATGGGGTAGCAGCAATAATTGAATGAGGATTCAATGAGGGAAAGATCCCAACAAATATAGATTGCCGGCTATTTTCTTTGTTCAAACATTCCAGGATATTATTGAGCTAATCTTTCTTGGATCGATCTGCGGAACTGATAGTACTGTAAGAATCCTCCGGAGAACAGTGGAGACACTCCGGAGGATTTATTTTTATTGTTCACTTACCAATATTGTCCGGGGAATTTTAAGTATTAGGGAGGAAATTTCAAGAATTTTTTTAAATATATATGCGAAAGTGAGTGGGAAAAGAAAGGGGTAGGGTCTTGAGTTTGGCAAAGTATTTCCAAAGAATAGCGTTAATACTGGTACTGTTGACATTTTCCTTTGCGTTCAGTATGTTCTGCCATGCCTCCGGGGACTCCGGTTTTACCGAATATAACTACCCGGAAGATGGCTTTTCGGTTACTCTGCCCCACCGCTGGGTGGAGATTTCCCAAAAGCCAATTGATCAGTTGAACGAGGCAAATGGCGGTAATATGCCGTTTAAATAAAGAATTCGACGGTTACGAAGAGCTAAAGTCCATCTTGTTAAGCTGGGTGCAACTGCCGAAGGCGCCAGCCGCTTTGCATAACACCGGGGAGCCGCCGGATAAGATAAATACGATCCAAGGCCAAAAAGTCAAACGCCAAAAAGAGCAAACCCTTACCGGGAAACAAGGGCTTGCTCTTTGCTTTTGTAACCAAATGCATATTAATTTTGTCAACAATAAAAGGATTTTTACCGCCTTAAGGGTAATATTCTTAACCGGTTTAGGTTGGGATTGGAGTGCCCGGTCTAAACCGGTGATAAGCAAAGAAGATAACATTTGCCTAAAGGAGCGTAAAGATGAACCAAACAGTACCGTACCAAGAGCTAAAATACCGCTGGGAAAGATGCAGGGGGTTTCTAAGCCAATTCGCCCCACAGGCTGAAGGAATGCTGATCTTCTCCAAACTCAACATCTACTACTTCACCGGCACCATCGTCAACGGCCTCTTGTGGCTACCCCTGCAAGGCGAGCCCGTCTTGCTCTGCCGGCGCGGGCTGGAACGGGCCAAGCTGGAGTCGCCGCTGCAAAATATCGTGCCATATACTTCCTATGGCGACATCCTCAAAATCCTGGATGGCCTGGACATGCCCCTGCCCAACGTGGCGGCGGCCGAGATGAATGGTCTGACCTGGGCCCTCTCCATGAGCTTGACCAAATATCTACCCACCGTGCAGTTTATCTCCGGCGATAAGATCCTCGCCATGACCCGGGCGAAAAAGTCCCCCTGGGAACTGAAGAAGATGCGGATTGCCGGCGCGAAGCATAATAAATGCTTGACTGAGTTGCTGCCCCCACTGCTCCATGAGGGCCTCAGCGAGTTGGCGATCAGCCATAAATTATGGGAAGTCTTCTTCGCCGAAGGCCACCATGGCATCATGCATATGGAAAACTATGGCGAGGAAATCTTCCTGGGCCATGTCTGTGTAGGGGAAAGCGCCAATTATCCCAGCGTTTTTAATGGCCCCGTCGGTGTGCGGGGCATTCACCCCGCCGCACCCATCATGGGTTCTGCCCAGGTGGCCTGGGAACGGCATCAACTCCTCGTCATCGATGTGGGTTTTGCCTGGGAAGGGTATCTCACCGACAAAACTCAGGTCTATTGGCTGGGCGACGAAAAGAGCCTACCCGATCAAGCTCGGGCTGCCCATGACTTTTGTATTGAAATCCAAAATGAAGTGGCGGCCAAGCTTAAGCCAGGGGCCATTCCCAGTGAGATCTGGCGGCAAGTCTTGGCCAAAGCAGAGCAGAGCAAGTGGGCCGAAGGCTTCATGGGCCTAGGCCGGAACAAAGTGAGCTTTGTTGCCCATGGCATCGGGCTGGCTGTGGATGAGTACCCGGTGGTGGCCAAGGGCTTCGACCTGCCGGTGGAGGAAGGAATGGTCTTTGCCATCGAGCCGAAGATCGGCCTTCCCGGCCTTGGCATGGTCGGGGTGGAAAACACCTTCGAGGTGACCCCGGCCGGCGGTAAGTGCCTCACCGGAGAGGACTACCGGATCATAGCCGTTTAACGGCACGCCAAAGGAGGTTAGTACCGCTTATGTATGAACTGTTGAAGAACCGCCGGAGTATCCGGGTCTTTCAAGACCGGGCTGTTGAACAGGAAAAGATCGACATCCTGCTGAAAAGTGCCCTCCTGGCCCCATCTTCCCGGCGACGCCGGCCCTGGGAGTTTATCGCGGTTACCGACAAAGGATTGCTGCAGCAACTGGCCCAATGCCGGGAGCACAGCTCGGAGTTTCTCGCTGGAGCGCCCCTGGGGGTGGTGATCCTGGCGGATCCCGAACAATGCGACGTTTGGATTGAGGATGCCTCTATTGCCGCCATCATCATCCAACTGGCCGCCGAATCCCTGGGGCTGGGTTCCTGTTGGATCCAAGTGCGGGAACGGTGGCACACCAAGGAACAGACCGCCGAAGATTATATCAAAAATCTCCTGGGTATCCCCGAACGTTACCGGATCGAATGCATGATCGCCGTCGGGTATAAGGGGGAAGAAAAACTACCCTACAAAGAAGAAGAGTTACACCTGGATAAACTTCATTTTAACCGGTTTTAAAAAATTAAAAGGCAACAGCTCTTGTTTTATCCTTACAGCGGGCCATTTAGGTACTGAAGGGTTATTGACAAAATTATTTAACCATGTTAACCTTTATCTAAAGTAAATTTACCGCCATCTCTTCCCGAAGAACAGCTAAGGCCGGAGGTTTCCTGGCCGTCGGATCACGGTGCTTTTTATTAGAGCTGGATGTAAAATTACATAGATAAAAGGGAAAAAGGCATGCTAATGAAAGCCCTGGCCCTGGCCGGGAAGACGGGAGCGGATGGGGGGTTACTCCCCTGGAAAACGAGGAAGTTGTGCGCTTGGCGGCGATTAAACCCGTCAAAGGGTTTTAATAAATAACTTATCAGGAGGGGATGTATAGTTGGCAGTCCAAAATGCAATGACAGCGGATTTCTTGCGGTCGGCCTACGGTGGGGAGAGCATGGCCCACATGCGCTATCTCATCTGGGGCAACCAAGCGGAGAAAGAAGGTTTTCCCAATATCGGCAGGCTCTTTAAGGCCATTGCCTATGCGGAGCAGGTCCATGCTGGAAATCACTTCCATGAATTAAAAGATCAAGCGGGTGACTACAGTGTCACCGCCGGCGCTGTCTTCGGCAAAGGCAGTCTGGTGGATAACCTGCAAGGGGCCATTAACGGCGAGTTGCATGAGGTTGAACAGATGTATCCTGTTTACATGCAAGCCGCCCAATTCCAGGGTGAAAAGGGTGCGGAAAGGTCCTTCCACTTTGCCTTGGAAGCCGAAAAGATCCACGCCCAGCTCTTTAAAGAGGCCCAGGATGCGGTAAAGCAAGGTAAGGACCTGCAGTTTGAAAAGGTCGGTGTTTGTCCTGTCTGCGGCCACACCGTCATTGACGGGATCCCTGACAAATGCCCGGTCTGCGGTGTGCCCAAGGATAAGTACGTTACCTTCTAAAAACAGGTTTGTCTTTAGCAGTAAAAGAGGATCTCCAGGGGGAGGTCCTCTTTTTTCTTTTCCTTGACTCATAGCAGGCGCCTTGACCCCATGGTGCTTTAGTAATATACTATAAGTAGTATTACAGCTTATAGTATGGATGGAAAGGAGGCCCAAGGTTGGCTTTATTGGATGATTTCCGGATGAACAAGGATGGACTGCGCAAGGTCTTGGGTGATTTGGAAGCGGAGATTATGGAAGTGATCTGGAGCAAAAGCCTCCATACCGTCCGGGATGTGTACGAAGAGTTGCGCCTGCATAAAAAGATCGCCTACACCACCGTTATGACGGTGATGGGGCGTTTGGCGGAAAAGGGCTTGTTGCGGGCGGACAAAGAAGGTACTGCCTACCATTACTATCCAACTATGAGTAGAGAAGAGTTTGAACGGGAGACCTTAAAGAAAGTGGTCGATAGTGTGATGGAATTTAACGCCGAAGGCGCCATCAACTACTTTGCGGAAAAAGTGGTTAAAGAAGGTAAGGAAGAGCAGATTAAGGCCCTCGAGGAATTGCTGCGTAAAGCAAAAGGAGGGCACTAAGTGCAAACTTTTCATTCTGTCTTCTTCTATTTGATCTTCACTACCGGTACAAGTTTGGGTGTGGCTTACCTATTGGGTCGGTTCGTAAAAGAGCCGCGGGACCGGGCCAAACTGTTTCTTTTGCCCATTGTTCTGCCGCTGGTTTCATTTTTGGTGACCCATTTTCTCCACCCCAAAGTCTGTGGGATTGACCGGGCTTTGTCCTGGTCCGGGCACTTTCTTTGCGCTTTGGAGTCCTTTTTCTTCCCCTATGTTATTGCTGCCATCACCATTTCTTTGCTTTATACGGTTTATTGCCTGATCCGGCGTACCATTGGCTACCGCAAATGGCTGGGCTTGACCGGGTTTGATACCTCCAATGAAGCCTTTGCCCAACTCGTGCAGGAACTTTGTGTACAAATTGGTGTCGCTTTGCCCCGAATCTTTGTCATGGACTTGCCCCGGCCGGTCTGTGCCGTATTTGGCATCTTCCGGAAAAATCTTGTGGTTAGCCGCAACCTGCTGGAAATGCTGGAAAGGGAAGAGTTGCAAGGGATTGTTGCCCACGAACTGGCGCACATGCAACGGAAGGACAATATTTTGGGCTGGGTCTGGTCCCTGTTAAAAGACTTACTGGTCTTTTCGCCGTTTGCGGTCCTAAGTTACCGGCTGTACCGCCGGGAGGTGGAGCGGGATTGTGACGAGCGGGCCCGCCGCTGGCTGGGTGGGGGTTACCACCTGGCCAGTGCCTTAGTGAAACATGCCAAATTGGGCCAAGCCCATCTGAGTATCAATCCTACCCTGTATGACGGTAAGAGTTTAACCCAACGGGTTTCCGCTCTTTTGGGCGAGGAGCCCAAGGATCAATGGGGTTTGACGATTATTGCTGTAACTGCCGTTTTACTATTTATCGTCTTCCGCAGTATCTGTTGATAAGTTTGTATAGTTTGCCGCAAACGGACAGGTATCAGCAAGACACCCCCGCGCCGGGGTAAATACCGGGCGGGGGTTCGTGTTATTTCGGCCAGATGGCTTTGGTTTAATGGCAGCTCATGTTGGGACAGTCGCTGTCGGTCCGGACCACGACGCGGGTGGAAACCGGAAATTGAAAGCTTTGGTCACCTTCGAAAACCTTTACTTGCCACCGGAAAGCGCTAGGGTAACCCAATAGCTGGAGGGGTACCGGGAACTCTACTTGGTTGCTGGTGACTCTTACTGGCTGGGACAAGGGCCCGCTAAAACCTGTAATCTGGTCTTTGAAACTGGCCGCCCATTGACCGTCCTTTTGCTTGAGACTAATGAAGACTTCGCCGCCGATCTTACTCCATTTTTCACCAGTGGCTTTATTTTCATCTAGGTCAAAGCCGATCACCCAGACTGCCCCGTCACTGATTTTAGCCGGTAAATTTGCCTTGGTGTTGATCCGCACAATAATGTCCCGGGGGGAAACTTGCTTCCATTCGATTTTAACGGGGACCAGATAGGGTGAGAGGTTCGGCGAAGGGCCAGCGTTGGTTTTGGTGCCAGTGGCGGTCCCGCTTGTCGCGCAGGCTAGCAAGAAAACAGTGCTGAGGATGCCAAGGCCAAAGCCAGTTAGGATAACAGGTAAACGTCTGTTTCTCATTTTCATTCCTTCTTTCTTTTTTCTTTAGAAATTACCCCCGGAGTCTGACAATGGTCTCCGGAGAGTGTTCGGCGATGATCCGCCCGTCTTTGAGTTCTAAGATGCGCTCCCCGTAGCGGGCTTGTGCCAGGTCATGGGTGGCGATGATGATGGCGAGGCCTTCTTTAGTTAATTGCTGAAAGAGGTCCATGATCGGGGCCTTTTCTTCTTTTTCCAACCGGCCCGTAGGTTCATCGGCCAGCAGGATCTTGGGGTTATTAATCAAAGCCCGGGCAATGGCGACCCGCTGCATATCACCGCCGCTTAACTGTTTGGGCAGTAGTTTCTCCTTGCCGGCCAGTCCGACAAGCTCCAATACTTCCAGCACCTTTTGGCGGTTGTGCCGCCGGGCGAAGACCAAGGGCAGCTCCACGTTTTCCAAGACATTAATGGTGGGGATCAGGTAAAACAGCTGAAAAATGAACCCAATATGATTGCGGCGGAAGTGTTCCAGCTCCTTTTCCTTGAGGGCGGTCACATCCGTACCGGCAATGATTAACCGGCCGGAGGTGGGGGTGTCTAAACACCCCACCTGGTTGAGCAAGGTGGTTTTCCCGGAACCAGAACGGCCGACAATACTGATGATTTGACCCTTGTGTAACGTCAAATCCAGTTCTTGGAGGGCTTTGACGGTTTCGCTGCCGCGCCGGTAATAGCGGCAGAGTTTTTCTGCCTGTAAGATCACGCTCATCCCTCAAGCCTCCCTTCATTGAGTCGCACTACTTGTGTCACTCGTTCCGCGATTTCATGGTCGTGGGTGGCCAAGACAATGGTTAGCCCCTGCTGGTTCAAGTGGTCGAAGAGGTCCAAGATGGTGTCCCGGGTTTTGGTATCCAAATTACCGGTGGGTTCATCCGCCAAGAGGATGCGGGGGTTGTTGACCAAAGCGCGAGCTATGGCCACCCGTTGCATCTCGCCGCCGGAAAGCTCGGTGGGCCGGTGGTTTAGGCGGTGATCCATGTTGACACTGGCTAAAAGTTCTTTTGCCCGCTCCCGGTTGGGCTTGCCCGACCAAAGCAGCGGCATTTCTACGTTTTCCAGTGCGGTTAGACTGGGGATGAGAAAGAAGTCGGTGAAAATAAAGCCGATGTGTTTGCGGCGGAACCGGTCCAATTTGGCGTCCGTCAGTTGTCTGCGGCCGCTCGTTACCACCTTCTGCCCAGCAATTACAAGGTCGCCGTCGGCGGGTGCGTCCATGCAACCCAAAATATTGAGCAAGGTGGTTTTTCCTGCGCCGGAAGGGCCAAGCAAGCAGATGAAATCGCCTTCATTGATGTTTAATGAGACACCTTTTAGCGCCGCAAAGGACTCTGCCCCGCGTTGGTAGTTTTTCGTGATGCCGGTGGCAGTAATCATGGTTAATCCTCCTTTAGTGCTTGTGTTGGTTATTCCGTGCGGATGGCTTCCATGGGTTTGACCGACGCGGCGTGGCAGGCCGGGTACCAACCGGCAATGAGCCCAAGGACAACGGAGAAGAGGACGCAGGCTAATGAGTCTGACAGGGAAAGGCCGATTAAGGCTTCTGACCGGGAGGCGTAGGGTAGGGCGCTGCGGACAAAGGATTCAATGACCTTGGCGAAGGCGAGGGCTAGACCCACCCCGAACAGGCCGCCGGTAGTGCAGACTACCAGGGTTTCCAGCCAGATTAGCTTGAAAATATCGCTCCGGGAGGCGCCGACGGCTTTCATCATCCCGATCTCCTTCGTGCGTTCATAGACGGCCATCAGGATGGTATTGAGGACGCCCACCGCACTGATGGCGATAGCAATGAAGACAATGGCCAGGACGAAGATATTTGTGCTTTGGACTAGGTTGCCGACGGTGCTTAAAAGCTCAGACAAGGGGAAGACATTGAGATTGCCGTCCATGGTCCGGATCTTGGCAACGACTTTATCAGCCTGTTCAATGTCAGCCAGTTTGACCAGAATGACTACCAGCTTCTCCGGCAGGTCAAAAACCTTTTGCAGGGTTTTTCGGTGGAGGAAGTAAAACCCATCATCCTGGCTGTGGGTGGCCGCCAAAATGCCAATTACTTTGAAGGAGCAGTCCTTTTCCTTGAGATAATAGGTGTCGCCGACTTTGAGTCCTTCAAGTTTGGCGACGTTTTCGCCCAGGATAATCTCATCCTTGGCGCCGGTGAACCAGGAACCTTGCACATGCCAGTTGCCCCGGATCTTTGGGTAGTCTTCATCAATGCCCATAAAGATCCGGTTTTCGTTTTTCTCGAAGTCGAGGATGGCATCCATGATGATCCCGGCGGTCTGGGCAATCCCGGGGACGCTTTTCACCTTTTCCAGGACCGCTTCGTCCATATACCGGGGCCACTTGCCGCCGTGCAGGACAATAGTGGCGGCTTCGTAGGGACAGCCTTTAGGCACCACCATGACGTGAGCGCCTAAAGCGCCGAGTTCTTTTTTCAATCCCTTTTCGTAATTGACCTGAAACTGTAGGAGGCTATACAACACCGCAATGGCGATGGTGACCCCCAGGATCGTGAGGATGGACCGGGTGGGGCGGCGGAGCAAGTTTTTTATGGCTAAACCAAACCAAACACCCATGGGAATTCCTCCTTAATGTGAAGCAGCTTGAATCATTCTTTCCTCAGCGTTTGAATGGGATTAGCTGTTGCAGCCTTGTAAGCCGGGTAAAGTCCGGCAAAGACCCCAATGCCCAGGATGAACGCCAGGCAGAGCAGGAGATTGCCGGGGTCCAGACTGACGATGCTGCCTTGCGGGGCGATGGGCAGGAATCTTTTAATGACCGTCTCGATCTGCCCTGCTCCGATCAAGGCTATGACAATGCCCAAAGTGCCGCCAATAAGGGAAAGGCTGAGGGTCTCCAGCCAAATCAGGGCAAAGATATGTCGCTTGGCTGCGCCGGTGGCCCGCATGATCCCGATTTCCCTGGTCCGCTCAAAGACCGACATCAGGACGGTATTCAGGACGCCAAGGGTACTGATGACAATGGCGATCAGGACGATGGAGAAGATCAGGGTTTTGGCGGAACCCATCAGGGAAAGCATGGTCCCCATCAGTTCCGCCATGGTCAGGACGCTTAGGCCGTCAATGTTTTGCAACTGACCGGCGATGGCATCGGCCTGGGCCGGGTCTTTCACCCGGATCTGGATGTGGGTAATTTTGTGTTCTTGCCCAAAAAGTGCTTGTGCCGTTGCTAGTGGGATATAAAAGAACCCGTCATCCTGGGTGCCGGTGGATTCCAGGATTCCCACGACGTTAAAGGTCTTGTCGTATTCGGGAAGATAGATCTGGTCGCCGACTTCGGCCAGTTCCACCAGGGCGGCATTGTAACCCAGGATGATATCGTTATTCTTTTTGAAGAAGGAGCCCTTAATCTTCCACCAGTTTTTCAGGGTCAACATGCGTTCGTCAATGCCGAGAAAAATGTCAGTACGCCCCTCCTCGGGCCGGATTAGCCCGTGCATGAGCGAAGGCGCGGCAATCTGGATGCCGTCAATCTGGTCAATCTGTTCCATGACGGACATATCCAGGTAGGCGGGGATCTTACCGCCTTTTAAGATGAGGGTGGCGGATTCAAAGGGGCAGCCCATGGGTACTGCCATGATATGGACACCCATCTGTTGCAACTGGTCTTTGAGCGCTGCCTCATACCCCTGATTAAAGGAGAGAAGGGTAAAGAGGACTGCCACCGCCGCGACGATGCTCAGGAGCGTCAAAATTGTGCGGACCTTGTGTTGGGCCAGGTTTTTTATGGCGAATACGCCAAGTTTCATTGAGTTCACCCTTTTCTTATTTACTTTACCTTATATGCACGCTTGTCCCGACAAACTGAGCGCCGCGGTCTGATGGGACCAGTTTTCCCATGACCTTTACCCTGCCGCCGGTCTTGGGGGGGATAAAGATAAAGGTGGGATGGTTATTAACATAGATTTCGCCGGTTTGGTCCCGGAGGTAAAACCACCCGCCGGCGGGGCAGATGGAGGTAATGCTGCCTTCAATAACCACCGTTTCCTTGGCGTAGCGTTGTTGGTCCTTTAACACGGCAGCAATCGGTGTTGGTTTAATCCCTGCGGGGATGGTGTTCCCGTAGGTTTTTCCTTTGGTGCATCCTATGCTGAAAACCGTTGCTGCGACAAGCATAGCCAGGGAAACTACAGTTAAGATCCTTTTTTTCATTGAAACGACCTCCTTTGCCATGTTCGCTCCAACTAGTCAGCTTGGCTGGCCATCAGCACCTCAAAGGCGATCAACTGTTTTTTGACGGAAAAAGCAATGGCGTGTGAGGTGCGTTTTGTACCGTCGGCCGGTCTGATGTCCTTGCCGACTTCCAGCGGATCCTTGCTGGTTTTTCCGGTGAACTGACCTAAAAATTCCGCACTGCGGATGGCCTTGCGGGCCTTTTCCCGGTCCCGCTGGATCCGGATCTCTTTTACCCGGGCATTTTTGCCGTTGACCTCGTGTTCCAGGGCAATGACGACTTCGATGGCGCCGTAGTCGGCCTTTGTCAGGTGGGTCGACACAGTCCCGACCCGGACGCCCTTTTTATAGACCGGCCAGAAACGGAATTGGCTTTCATCCGGGTCGAGTTTGGCGCCTAGGCGTTGTTCGATCTGCTCCTTGTGGGCCGGTGAGACATCCACCAGGATGGTCTTGTAGCTGTCGGCGCCATAGATTTCTTTAATGTCCCGGTCGGGCAAACGCCAGACGCATAGGCCGGCGTCGGCAATGGCCGGGATGATAAATACACCGGCCAGCATGGCTAATACGAAGATCATGGCATGTCTGTTCATTCCAATCCTTCCTTTCTGTGGGGTCTGTTTAGAAGTAGACGCTAACTTGCAGGGTGTAGCTTTCCCGGTGTTTGGGAGCATCGGCGATGTTGTGATTGTCAAAGCGTTCGGCGGCCAGCTGGAGCTCTACGTTCTTGTTGATGCTGTAGTTCAGCCCCAGCGCGTTGCTGGTGACCCTTTCCTGCCGGTGGTCGTAAGGCTTCCAGGAGTCGTATTTACCGATTAGCTCCAGGCTATCGCTTAGGGCGTAACGCACTTCTGTATAGTAGCCCAGGGCGTTACCCTCAGTTACACTACCGGTGGGAATGTGGTGGAGTTTGTTCCTACCGGTCACCAGTTCACCGCGGAAAAGGAAGGGGCCGAACGATAACTCGGCATCCAGGGCAACAAGGGTCTTGGCCTCGAAGTAGTCGGATGCCCGGGCGGCATGCATTGCCTGTATGGCATCGTGGCCCGGCTTAAAGTAGGGCAGATTGCCGCGGAGCCCGGAGAAACCGACTTTCAGGTCGCTACTGCCCAGGATAAATTTGCGGGCAATCCGGGCGGTGATTAACTTGTTATTGTCACTGTCAGCGCGGTTGGGACCGTTGCCGTTACTGATCATCAGCCAATAGTCGTAGGCGCCAGCGAGGCCATAAAGGGAAATACCGGTGTCAATCCGTAGACCAATGGTCTTAGCGTAGAGGTTTTGGATGATCTGGGCGTGGGTGTCATATTCTGCCAGTTGGCCGAAGGGAAGCACTTGTTGGCCCAGCTTGATGGTGGGTTTGTCCAGGCCGGTAGGGATGATTAGGTAGGCATTACCGTAGTGCAGATCTTTCATGGTACCGTGCATGGTACCGTTGGCAAAGATCTGAAAGGCTAGGGTCAACAGATCCCCAGCGTCACCGGACAAGGTGAACCGGGGGTTAAGTTCAATGCCTGGCAGGTCAAAGCCGGGGTCCATGTCACTGCTATCTGAGTAACGGAAGTAGAGGGCAGAGCCAAACTCGGCTTGAAGGGCCGCAAATGCCGGTTGGAAAGCAAAAACCAGGAAAAGCAGGGAAAGGATGACGGCAGAAAGAAGCCGTGGCATATACATTCACCTCGTATTAGTAGTTATAATACTATTCAATGTAGTATTATTGAGGATATTATAAAGCGGGATTGACAAAAATGGAAGGGGTAACTGAAAAAAGTTTTGCAGGATGTGGTTGGAATGAAAAAGGGAGACGGCTTTGAGACCGACTCCCTTTATGAGGCAGTATTAATAGGGATTTATTCAAGTTAAAGCAAGTATCTCGGAGGCTGTTTATGGTTGGTTAGGAAATGGATAGATAAAACTTGGCTTGATCAGAAAAAATATATGAAAAAGAAAAAGGAATGGTTAGCTTCCAATGTCCAAGTTTGAAACTAACGACGAGTTTATGTGCGGTGCAATTGCTGGCGCCTTAAGTGCCCTGCTCATTTGTCTCCTGATGGAACTGCTGGAAGTTCTTGGCCTGATCAAGCATTGTTGGCTTTTTATGGCCGGCAATGCAGTATTACATTATGAGCATGGCAATATATTCCATGTGGTCTTTGGGCTTCTGCTTCATTTGGGTATAGGTGCTTTTTGGGGAGTAATAATCGCCATTTTATTTTCGAAGGTTTTTACAGAGAAGCACTATCTGCTTAAAAGCTTGGTGGTTAGCACCGCGATCTTCTTTTTACATTTGGGGCTATTGGCCAAGGCGCTGAACTACCCGGCCAAGCTGCGGAAGGATGCGGTGGCCATGTTTTTTATCTTCGTAAGCTATTTGCTCTATGGCGGATTGACGGTTTATCTCCTGAAAAAGTTGTCCTGCCAAAGAAGCAACGATCATGATGAGGCAGCGTAAGTAAGTGGTGGCTTGGACTAACTGGTCCAGCAAATTTAACCCAGCAGGTTGTTGGCCCAGACCAAGGAGTTACGGTACAAATGGGGAAGTTCATTTTCTCTTATACCGAGGTTACTAAGGAGGGCCAGGTGGTATTTTATTTCCGCCCAATTACCCTGCTCGTAACAGATGATCAGGTTTAAGATGTTACGCAAGTCACCGGCTTTTCCTTTCAAGGCATCCCTAACCCGCTCGGACAGGGGCAGTTCATTCAAGATTTCATCCATGGGCTTCTCCAAAAGGGCATCAATCATGGAGAAAAGGCCAGTGAAAAACAGGTCGGATTTCCATTCGACTAAACCAAAGCATTCGGCGATTAGTTCACCAAAACGACCCCGCACAATGGAACAGGTCAACAGTTCTTCCGGTTTGTCCTTGGCAACACCCCGCATCAGGCACAAGGAGATGAGCTTGCGCATCTCCCGGAGGCCCAAAAGCACCACCGCGTGTTTAATGGATTTGACCCGATTGCGCAACCCGAAGGCGGCGGAGTTGACTAGTTTGAGAATGCTGTAGGAGAAGGCCAGGTCCCGTTTAATTATGCCTTCGAGGCGATTAAAGTTCGGCTCTGGCTGGGAAATTTCTTGCAAGGCCTGGAAAAATGTTAAATAGCTACCGGGAAGTTGGCGACCGGAGATTAGGGTCGGGCGGCAGAAATAGTAGCCCTGGAAGTAGCTGTAGCCCAATTGCATTCCCTGGCGAAAATCAGCGTAGGTTTCTACCTTTTCGGCCAGGAATTTGATGCGGTTGTTATCCAATCTTTTAATTAGCTCGGCTCGTTCCGCCGGTGGTGTGGCCAGGAAGTCGACCTTGATAATATCTGCCAGCTCAATCAGGGGCTTGTAATCCGCGCGGAGGACAAAATCGTCTAAAGCCAGGATGTAACCTGCTTGTTTGAATTTGGTACAAGCAGCCACGACCTCCTCGTCGGGTTGGACATCCTCCAAGATCTCGATGGCGACCTGATCGGGTGGGAGGAGGGTGGGGATCTCATCGACCAAGAGTTGACGCGGGAAGTTAATAAAGGCTAGCTTACCTCCGGTAACCTCGTCCAAACCGATGGTAAACAAGCTGTTATTGATGACGGTGGCCGTGGCGCGGTTGCCATCCGTGCAGTTATAGACATTGTCGAGTCCGGCCCGGAAGAGCAACTCGTAGGCGAATACTTGTTGCCGCCTGTTCATAATGGGCTGCCTGGCCAGAAAAACCTCCATGTTTTAAACTCCTTTGCAATTGACCCTTTGTTGGTGGGCATAATCTCTAACTTCCTGTTATTGAGGAAAAACTTCCCCAGGGGAGAAAGCAGAACCACTTGGTAAGTCATATTATACTGTCATATGCTGCAGAATGTCAAGTTATGGAAAATTAGGAAAATGTTAAAGATGGTGGATGGGGTTCGCCGTCCACCACTGTTTATAGCAATTTAGGATTATAAATACCACTTTGAACTTGTGGCCGTTTTTTCCCGTCGAATAATAGCAAAAGCCTATAATAAGACAAAACCTGCTATGTGCAGGTTGTTTTGATTTATTGCCAATCTTTAGGACATAAAACTGTCAGGATTGTTTTTGTTTAATTAAGCCCACGCAATATTACGACCAAATTCGGTATATTCATTAATATTATTCGCACCTTTCTTGGAAAATCCTCCCTAAAACAGCGGAGGGGTTCACATAATATTAAACATGGGGAGATGGTCCTCAAAAATCAAAAGAGTTCTGCACATATTCCAAAACAAAACTGCCTATGCTATAATTGATACAAAATGATATCAAAAACTATCAGAAGAAGGAGGCGGGGTAATGATGGATGCACAGTTGTTTATGGCAATATTCCGCGACAAGCATTTCTTCGATCTCAAACGGCTCCGCCATAAATACGGCGCGGGGGCTGTAGACGAAGCCATCGAACTGTTAAAAGCTACCGTTTACCGCAGGCTGGCAATCAAAGACTTTCAAGGTCAACCCCTGGTCTTTTGCCCGTCTTTCATCAATATTCAGGACGACACATATAAGGCTCTGCTCTCCGGGGACAATGGCGAGCCGTACAGTATTGCCAGGATGGAAGAGGAGATCGATAGTACTCTTGCGATCGAAAACATTTATTCTAGTCGTAGCAGTATTCAAAACATCCTGCGCGGCGCAGCCCCCAAGAATTCTGAAGAAGACAGGATTTATGGTATAAAAAGGGGTTTGGATTTTATTGCCGATAAAAGCAATCAAATTACCACAGAAAACCTGCACCGCCTTTATATGATGGCCATTGGCGATTATCTCGACGAGAACGAAAAGTTATTGCCGGGCAACTATTACCGCCATGACAGCGTCTATGTCGTTGGCAGCACTGTCTTCCACCGGGGATTGGAGCATGGTCTGCTGAAACAATACATGGACGAATTCATCAGCTTCATCAACACCAAGGATGATCTTGGCGTTATTGTCAAATCCGCCGTCATCCATTTCTACTTCTCCTATCTCCATCCTTATTTTGACGGCAATGGCCGGATGGCCCGCATGGTCCAACTTTGGTACTTGATCCAAAACGACTATCATGCCGCGCTGTTGGTCTCCTTCTCGCAGTTGATTAAAAACAGCAAAAGCCAATATTACAAAGCCTTTGAACTTGTTGAAGGTAATGCCGAAGTATCTAAGATCATCGACGTGACGCCCTTTCTCAATTACTTTAACAAAAACGTCTTCAGTAAACTGATTGGGCAAAAGAACAACCGTAATCTGTTGGAATTATTCCAAAGGCATGTGACGGACGGCAGGATTACAGTAAAAGAAAAAGAGCTGTTCATCTTCGTACTCTCCAATTACGACCGGGCTGAGTTTTCCACCAAACAACTGGAGAAAGATTATAAAAATGCGGCTTACGCCACCATTCGCAGTTTTGTACTGAAATTTACGGAGCTGGGGTTGCTCTCGGCGCAGAAGTACGGCAACAAGACCAAATACAGGATTAAAGAATATTAGACAGTGGAAAAGTACAAGACAGTCACCCGTCGGATGACGGCAGATTGACCGACTAATGGCAAAGGCAGGCTTCCCATTAGTCGGTTTTTGCTCACGTATGGCGGGAGAACGCTAAAGTAGTGAAGGATAAACGAGGATTGGGTTTCTTGGCCGGAAGTAATAAAAGTAATAAAAGCTTAGGGATGAAGCAAAATAAGAATAATGCTTTGCTATGCAGAGGGGTTGGGATTGTTGACGGAGGATCCGATTATTGTGGGGGCAGTGGCCGGTATCATTGGCAATATACCCAAAACAATACTGGCATGGTTATTTTACGCCTATGGTTACTTGCGGTACACCTTTATCCACATTGCAGCGGGATCTTTTGTCTCGGTCGAATTCATCGACGATCCTGTATCCCTGGCGATCGGCTCCATCGCTGATTTTACCATGGCTGCATTTTTGGGCTTTATTATGAATCTGATGCTGAAAAAGTACGGGAATGATTTTGCAGTTCTAAAAGGTATGGGATTCGGCACCTTTTTATACATAATTCTTTATGGCGCCTTTATGGACTTGAATATCACCAGGGCCAGCCTGCTGACCCCGTTGCCTAATCTGTTGTTGTTCTTCCCCCATATTCTGTATGGCGGAGTTACTTGCTGGTTAATCCGGAGATACAGTGTTTTTCTTATACAGGCAAGAGGGGAATAAACCTGTGGGAGACAGTTTGGACAGTCAGGAAAAAGTCAAGGTTATTAGAGCTTTTTGTCTTGGAAAAACCTTTGATAGGTCCAGGTAACGGCTAAATTCCAAAGCAAATAGATGATGAAGGGTAAGACAAGGCGCCCGTAATGCCAGCGGAATATATGGAGGTTCTGGAGGATATTAGAGAAAATTGTACAGTATCCGGCGGCTGCGATTGAATAAACATAGTTAAAAGGTCTCGGTTTTGGCAGAAAGTACAGATAGATGATGAAATAGAAGGCCCAGGCAAGCAAGGGGAAAAACGGGAAGCCCATAAAGGCGAAGGGCCCGTAATTTTTATATTTGCCGATGCTGAAGACGTTATAGAGGATTAATATGAGGAAATCAACGACTGAACCATAAATCAGACCCCAAAATGCCAGCCTTTTAATTTGTCTTCGCGGGACAATTACCGTCATGATCAAACCCAAAACGGCCGTATAAATGAGATAGGTGGAGTATAGCGGCAGTTTTACCAATTTGATTACCCCAATCATAGTTTTTGTTTATTGCGTTATTTTCCCCTTTTCTCCGTGGAATATGCCCCGGAACCACGGGGAAAACCTCAAAAAAGATAAGCGGGTCATCCTTGAAAAGGAGACCCTAACGATGTACATAAAAAGGTTCCGGCGTTTTACCGGAACTTTTTTTGTGCAAAATCATTTCTGAGGAGAACAGTGTCCATTCGCACGGACTGTATGATTTCAGATTAAGATGGTGGAGGCGGGGGGAGTCGAACCCCCGTCCGAAAAGGTAACCACAGGACCTTCTCCGGGCGCAGCCAAGATCTTTGGATTTCGCCGCGAAGTCGCGATCTTGGCCCGCTACTCCTTGGCTAGCTCGATGCTCTTAGCTCAAACCTCCGAGCATTGGTTTGAGAGCACCCTGGTTTGTTTGACGCCCGCCCCGACCTCCCAGGTTAAGTTCGGTTTGGACGGCTACTTAAAATTAAGCAGCTAAAGCGTAATTGTTGTTGGCAGTTATTGCCTTTGCCGCTGTTTAATGAGGTCACGGCCACCTCAGCCCGCTTATCCTGCCATTACACTCCCCGTCGAAACCTGTCGCCCCCAGGAGTGTGCAATATATTATAGCATATCTTGACCCCTTTGGGGAGTGGGGTTTTTGAGGTAATTCCGGGTAGTTTGGTATAATATGGATTGTGGCCGATTAAGGCCGGTAAAATATGATGAATATTACTCCTTACCTCGCAGGGCCCGCTCGATGGCGCGCTGGGCGTCGCGTTTGGCCATGTCTTCCCGTTTGTCGTAGAGTTTCTTCCCTTTGGCCAAAGCCAGCTCCACCTTGACGCGATTGTTGGCGTCAAAATAGAGGGCCAGGGGGACCAGGGTCAACCCTTTTTCCTTTGTTTTGCCGATTAAACGCCGGATCTCTTCTTTGTGCAAGAGCAGCTTCCGCGGGCGCAAGGGGTCGTGGTTGAAACGGTTGCCAAAATCGTAGGTGCTGATATGACAGTTATATAGGTAGACCTCGCCGTTTTGGACCTGGGCGTAACTCTCTTTGAGGCTGCCTTTGCCTTGCCGGAGGGATTTTACCTCGGTACCTGTCAACACAATGCCAGCTTCCAGGGTTTCCAAAATAAAATATTCATGGCGCGCCTGCCGGTTGGTGGCGATATTTTTTCGCTCACGTTCCAAGGGGTTCACCTCCGATATCTTCATAATTATACCAGAGCCGGGGGCGGAGTCAAGCAAGTAAGCACGGAAAAATTCCGGCAGGGGAAGAGGTCGTTGTAGAGAAGTATTACAATGCTTTTAACATTCGGTAAGGTATTTGCGTTTGGTTGATTAAATTCAGAGGAGTGAATTGGATGGAAACAGAAAAAATCGGTTTTTGGGGTACGCTCGGGTATAGTATGACAAAAGCTGATGCGTATCGGATTTTTCAGCGGCGTTCCGTAGGGAAAGCCGTTGTGTACTTGCTGTTGCTTTCATTGATCTTCGGTTCACTGAGTTTGATCCGGCCCATGGTTGAGTTTAGCCAGGCGATTGACGAATTTACCCGCTGGTTTGCCCTTGAGGCGCCTGAGTTTGTCTTGGAGAACGGGGAACTTACCGTTGAAGGTGAACAGCCCGTCTTCGTCCAAGAGGAAGACATGATCTTAATCATAGACACCACGGGGCAGTATGATGAAAGCAGTGTGGAGCAATTCGATGAGGTTATCTTTATTGGCCGGGATAAGCTGGTCAATAAGGAGAACGGCAGGACACAGATCATCAACTTCCAGGACTTTGCCGACTGGCAAATTACCAAGGATAATGTTGTTTCTTGGTTGCCCCTGTTTAAGTGGTGTAATATCTTACTTTACCTTTTCGGATTGTTGTTTTTTATCGCGAAAAAATATTTCCTGGCTTTCATTTTAGGACTTATTGGCTTGGTGTTTGCCAAGACCGGCGGCGGTAAATTGGGCTTTGCCGATAGCTATAAACTTAGCCACTATGCCTTAACCCTGCCCATTATTGTCAAGGTGGCCTTGGAGATGACCGGCCTGAAGTCCGGTTGGTTCCTGCTCATTTACTTGTTGGCCCTGATCTATCTCTGGCAGGGTTTGAAAGCGGTAAAGAGGGAGGAGCCGCCTGTTCAGATCGATCCCCCGCAGCCCCTGTCTGAACCAGACCAGCAGATTTAAAAGGAAAAGGCAAAAAAACTCCTTTACAGCCACTGGATCTTCCGGTGGCTTATTCATTGTCCAGGTTTTTTCCGGAGGTGGCCAAAGCCAGCGCTCTTTGCATGTCCTCCGGTAACGGGCAAGTAAAACTAAGCACCTCCCGGGTGCGGGGATGGGGCAGCCGGAGACGGCAGGCATGGAGGGCCGGCCGGTCGATGCGGGGGTCTTCATTGCCGTAGAAGACATCACCCAAGATGGGATGGCCCATATAGGCCAGGTGAACCCGGATTTGGTGGGTCCGGCCCGTGAAAAGTCGGCAAAAGACCAGGCTGGCATCGTCCCAACGTTTTAACGTCCGGTAGCGGGTACGGGCCGCTTGGCCTTCCCGGGCCACACCCCGGTGGAGTTGGTCCTCGGTGAGCCGGATGGGAGCGGTGATGACACCACTGTCATAGGCTAGCCTCCCTGCAACAATGGCCAGGTATTCCCGGACCAAGCGATGCTTTTGGAGGGCGATGTCCAATTGTTGGTGGGCCCAGGGGGACTTGGCGATGACCAAAAGCCCGGAGGTCCAGCGGTCCAGGCGGTGGACGGGATGAAAACCGGCGCTTTCGCCCCGGCTGTTCCAATGGTGGACCAGGGCGTTGGCCAATGTCCCGCGGACGTGGCCTTTGGTGGGATGGACTACCATGCCGGGGGCCTTGTTCACCACCACTAGATCTGCGTCTTCGTAACAGATATCAAGGGGGAGATCATCACCGGGCAGCTTTGGCCCCTCGGTTTCGATGGTAATCGTGATTTGGTCGCCGGCCCGCACGGGTTCCCAAAGGGCAGCGGGGACATGGTTCTTCAGCACAAAGGGGCCCCGCTTCAGCCGCCGGATGGCTGTCCGTGAAAAGTCCAGCTCCGACCGGAGAATGGACTGGATGCTACGTCCGTCCCATGGGGCAGGGACAGTAAACTCGATGGGCGGGTATGTAAACAAACCAACACCTGCCTTCTTTTTGGCCGTAAGTTCGCTGTTATACTGGGAAAGTCGTTCGGCGTCGGGGTTTTTTTAGCCCCGGGGAATTCCCGCTGTATAAATTCTCCCTGTGACGTCGGATCTCCTTGGCCGGTGACCCTGGACCGGCGACCATTGTTATCGCCCCGGAATGCGGGAGGAATTGCCGGTGTGGCAAGCTGTGGCGGAAGAAAAAAAGAAATTCCCCCGTTAATGCGTGGACAAAAGGAAGGGCTGGCGAATATCCTACAGTGAGGATGCACTGGTCATCCGTGGATTTCGCAAAAGGGGGGAGAGTAATGTCCGCTGAATACTCCGGGCTGGAACGCGATGTCGCCCAAAGCCCGCCGCTGCCGCCCGGGTGTTTGAATGGCAGAATCTATACGGTTCAACCCGGGGATACAATGTTTCTCATCGCCCAACGGTTTGGGATCTCCCTGCAGCGTTTAATTGAGGCCAATCCGCAGGTGGCAAACCCCAATCTTATTTATCCCGGTCAACAACTGTGCGTACCCGTTGCTGCGGCCTGCCCGCCGGGAAGCACCACTTACACTGTGGTCCAGGGTGATACCATGTTCGAGATTGCCCGGCGCTTTGGGGTTACCTTGGATGCGTTGCTGGCGGCGAACCCGCAGATTACCGACCCTAACCGTATTTTCCCCGGGCAGCTTGTCTGTATCCCGACACCGGTTGGCCCGCCGCAATGCCCCAATGGCTTTCTTTATACTGTTGTCCGGGGCGATACCATGTTCGAGATCGCCCGGCGTTTTGGAATCACTTTAGACGCCTTGATCCGGGCCAATCCGCAGATTGCCGACCCCAACCTGATTTTCCCGGGCCAACGGATCTGCGTTCCCTTCCCAATGCCCCCTGCCACCTGTTCCGGCCGGTTTTATACCATTCGGTCCGGTGATACCTTGTTCGAGATTGCCCGCCGCGCCGGAGTCTCTTTGAATGCCCTTTTAGCGGCGAACCCGCAGATCATTAACCCGGACCGGATCTTTGCTGGTCAGGTCATTTGCATACCGGCGGCGGCCGAGGCGCCTTTACCGGGGCCGTCACCTCTGCCGCTTCCCAGTCCGGTACCCCAACCGGAGCATGTTCCCATGCCGCCGGTTATGCCGGTTCCCACACCGTGCCCGAGTCCGTATCAATACATGCCCTACTATATGCCATACCCGTGGCAGGAGTATCCTTGCCCGCCTGACCGGAAGAAGAAGAAAAAGAAGCACGGGAAGAGGGATAAATGCAGGGACAGAAAGGATAAATATGACTACTGTGATGATCGGTGGCGGTATTGAAGAAGCGATGCTAAAATAGGCCTAAAAACGGCGGGAACCCCGCCGTTTTGCTTTCCGGCGCTTACTGATTGTAAAAGGGAGAGAAAACGGTGGCATAGCGAAGATATCTTTGAATATTGGCCACTTTTTACATAAAAAAACGGGTGAAAAATCGGTAAAATTAACATATAATTATTTAGTAATCTATAAAATAGGGAATATTTTACACACAACAGGCGGTAAGGAGTTGGGCCATGAAATACGGCGAAGCGTTGCAACGCATTGTAATGGATGATTATCTGGCGGAAGATTACGCCATCCGGTTTGCCATCGAAGAGCTCTACAAATATATCCCGGCGCCGACTTGGCTGGAAGGCAGGGAGCCGCTTTACGAGATGACCCTGGTGGTTGACCCGGGCGTTTTACCCAGTGACGACGGTTACCGCTTCGAACCCTGCCCTGGGGGTGCCCGGATGGTCGCCAGCCACCGGCGGGGTCTGGTTTATGGCCTGTTTCAGCTGACGGAGATGTTGCGCCTTGGCAAAATCCGCTTGGACCAGGAACTGGTGTCAGTTGAGGTGGTACCTGCCTTTCCCCTGCGGATTGCCTACTTTTATGATCAGCCCGGCGTAATTGCTGCGGACTGGCCTTTACGCGACGCAGCCCGCCTGTTGAAGGAGGGTTTTAATGCCGTGGCCTTCACCGGGCTCGGCGGCTTGGTGGATTTTCGCGACTATAATTCCTATATCGCCCCGCCCGGCTCGGAGGTGGAACGCATTTCCGCCAAACGCCGGGATGAATTGCAGTTGTTGATCGAACGGGCCAAGCGGTGCCACCTCCGGGTGTATTTGTACGGAGAAGTTTTTTTACTGCCGAAGGTCATTTATAAGTTATACGGCGCCGAGATTTTGCAGGCGAGTCACCGGATCGATGCGGGAAAACCGCAGTTGTGGGAGATTTACCGCGCTCTTTGGGAAGAACTCTTCACCCATTTTCCCACTCTTGACGGTGTCATTGTCCGGATTGGGGAGATGCCGGCGAAAAATTACCCCCATTGTCTTGGCGAAGATCCCGTGGCCAATTTGGAAGAGGATGAAGCGGTTGCGCTTTACCAGCGGATTATTGGCGAAATCATTGGAGAAGTGGTGGAACGCCACGGGAAAGAGTATATTCAACGCGCCTGGTACCCCGGGGAACGCTCCTTCCATGCCGATCCGGAGATGTATGACCGGATTATGGCCGACGTGGACGGGAAAGAGGGTTTTTATGTCAGCCTGAAGCATACCAAGACGGGATATTGGCCTTACCAGCCTTGGAATCCCAATTTAAACCGGGGGAAACACGCCCAGATTGTTGAATGCGCCTGCCAGTGGGAAAGTGAAGGGAAAGGGGCGTTTCCCGCCTGGGCCGGGTCAAGGTGGCTGGGCGGGGAGAAGCAGGAAAACGGCGGGGCCGGCGGGGGACTGGCCGGTCTTGGTGCCAATGTAAAGGGCATTTGGGCTTGGATCACCAGCGGCAATGCGGTGGGCCCGGTCCCCAGACGCATGGAATGGCTGTACGCTCATGTTTATGCCCTGGCCCGGTTGGCGTGGAATCCCCGGCTGGACGAAGAAAGCTTAATCCGTGATTGGGCGGTCATTGCCTTAAAGTTAAAACCCGATTCACCGGTACTGACAACAGTTGTTGCTGCCATGAAATTATCGGCTGAGGTGGTCCAAAAGGCCTCGGGTTTTGCGGTCTTTCCCAGACTTGGCGGCCCCCTCTGGGACCCGGTGGGCGGTTGGTTTAAGGATGATCAGTTTGGCAACGACGGGATGTTGAACGATTTTACAGCCTTATGCCGCATGGCAGTGCAAAAGGGTGGCGTTGAGGCGGCGGTTGCCGAAAAAGATGAAGCAGAAAGGCTGTTTTACCGGATGAATGAACTATGGGAGCGGGTCTTCCGGGAGATGGAAGACCGCCGTCTTGCCGGGGAACTGCGTCACACCCTTCGCTACATGGAAGATTGGGTGCAACTTTGCCGCCATTGGGGTAATGGTTACCTGCGGGCCTTGCAGTACTTGGAGGGGGGTGGCGATTTGGACCATCGCTTGTTGGCCGAAGACCATTTTCAACAGGCGGCTGCTGTTTGGGAACGCCACCAAAACATCACCGCCTATCTGCCGGGAGTGGCCGCACCCCTCCGGGAGATGGGGATGGTGGCTTTTGTGCGGCGTTTGCAGAAGCTCCTGGCGGAGCAACAAAAACAGGCTATCCCGTAACCATGGGATAGCCTGTTTTCGCTATTTTTAATTGATCAGGATAAGTCCTGTGGAGGTTCTTCCAGATCCAACAAAAGCGCTGCCTGTTTTTGTATTTGGTCCTCTTCCCGCAGGTAACAGCCAACGGCTGGGATGTTTTTGGTGCGGTAATAGTCGAGATCCTGGAAGGCGACCTCCTCCAGCAGCTTGATCTCCCGCAGGTAACTGCCTTTTTTGCCCTTCATCACCTGGACGCCCTGGGTGGTCCGGGTGGTTTTGGGGTTGATGTTGGCAGTGTCAAAAATCAGGACTTTATCAATACTGCTGATGGCCACCAGTTCCAAGTCGGCGGTGATGTGGAGCATCCGCACCGGGCGGGAGAGGTCGCTGTAGGCATTGGCCAGTTTCTTCCGGTTCGTCTTTGTGGCGTAGCTTTTTAGCTCAACCTTGGCCACCTTACCGTTTTCAAAGGCAAAGATTAGCCAACCGGAGTAATCGTCGGTGGCGACCAGATGGATGATTTTTTCATCGGGTTCCAGTTCGAGAATGTTGGGGAGATAATCCCCGAGGCTACTGGCTTTGGCATCCGCCAGTTCGTAGATCTTGAGTTTGTAAACGGTCTGTTTGTCGGAGAACAACAGCAGGTCCGCCTTATTGTGGGTGTCGATTTCCTGAATAATGCGATCGTCATCTTTCAGTTTTTGTTCCGGATTGGTGCGTAGGGAGGTGAGGGGCACCTTCTTCAAATAGTTTTGTTCCGTCAGGATGAGCCGCAAATTGTAGTCCTCAATCAGGTGTTCGTGGGTGATCTCCTCGATCTGCTCCTCATTGATTATTTCGGTCCGCCGCGGTTGCCCGAATTTCTTGGCCACTTCTTGCAGTTGTTTGATGATGATCTGTTTGATCTTGCCCTCATCGCTGTGGGTCGCCTTCAGGTCGGCAATCTCCTGTTTCAGCGTTTCCACTTCCGCCACACGGTTTAAGACATACTCCTTGTTGAGGTTGCGCAGTTTGATTTCGGCGATAAATTCGGCTTGGGCCTGGTCGATGCCGAAGCCTTCCATTAAGTTGGGGATGACGTCAATGTCCTGCTCGGTGTCGCGGATGATCTTAACGGCTTTGTCGATGTCCAGCAGGATCTTGGAGAGACCTAGGAGCAGGTGGAGTTTTTCCGACTTCTTGTTAATATCAAACTGGAGCTGCCGCTTAATACAGCCGATCCTAAAGAGGGTCCATTCTCCCATGATCTCCTTGACACCCATCACCCGGGGCTTGCCGTTGATCAGGATGTTGAAGTTGCAACTAAAGGAGTCCTGTAACGGCGTGAGTTTGAAGAGTTTGTTCATCAGTGCTTCCGGGTCGGCGCTTTTCCGAATGTCCAAAGTGATCTTGAGGCCGTTTAGGTCGGTCTCGTCTCGGACGTCGACTATCTCTTTAATTTTACCGCTTTTCACCAGATCCACCGTGGCGTCGATGATTGCCTCCGCTGTGGTGGTGTAGGGGATCTCATAAATTTCAATACAGCTGTTTTCCTTGTCATAACGGTACTTGGCCCGCAGTTTAAAGCTGCCACGGCCGGTTTCGTAGATCTCCCGAATCTCCTTTTCGTTGTAGATCAGCTGCCCGCCGTTGGAAAAATCGGGGGCTTTAAGGTATTGGACGATATCAACGGTTTCATCCTCGATGTATCTGGCCGTGGCTTCGCAGACTTCCTGAAGGTTGAAACTACAAATATTGCTGGCCATGCCCACGGCAATGCCCTGATTGGCATTGACCAGGATATTGGGGAAGGTGGTGGGTAGCAGGGTTGGCTCCTTCATGATTCCGTCATAGTTGTCCACGAAGTCCACGCTGTTCTTATCAATATCCCTAAAGATTTCTTCGCAAAATTTATCCAGTTTGACTTCGGTGTAGCGGGGTGCGGCAAAGCGCATGTCCCGGGAGTATTGCTTGCCGAAGTTACCCTTGGAGTCGACAAAGGGATGGAGTAGGGCGTTGTTACCCCTGGTCAGCCGCACCAGGGTTTCATAGATGGCCATATCCCCGTGGGGGTTCAGTTTCATAGTCTGGCCCACCACATTGGCGGATTTGGTTCTGTTCCCGGTCAAAAGGCCCATCTTGTACATGGTATAAAGCAGTTTGCGGTGGGATGGTTTAAACCCGTCAATCTCCGGGATGGCCCGGGAGATAATGACGCTCATGGCGTAGGGCATGTAGTTTTTTTCCAGGGTTTCAACGATCTTTTGTTCGACAATGACGGGGATATTACTGTTCATTGCTTCGTCCTCCTAGGGCACCCTTTCGCAAAAGGGGATGGATGGCGCAAAAAATATTCTTGGTTTGTCCCCAAAATTCCTTTGCCATTAAGCAAACCTGTTTGGCAAACCGGCTGATCCGGCACTGAAGAGGTTTACACTAAGAAGCATATTGTAATAAACCGGGTGTACCTAAAAAAATATTATAACACGGGAGGGCCGGGAAGTAAAAAGATCCGGCGGAGCCGTGACGATCCTGCGGTGGTGGCTCTGTCTTTCCTAAGGGTTCAGGGGGGAAGAGGAATTTTGAGGCAGGAAAAAACGGACGGAGCCCGAAAGTATTTGTTGGTTTTCCTTTCTTTATCTTTGGGCAAAGAACTTTAGTAAAGTGAGTTGATAAGGATGGATCTACAGCAACGTCTCTTAGCCTTCCGGGAGCAGCAACGGAAGGCGATCCGGGAGTATGATGCCATCCTGGCGGAGCTGGGCGAGGATGGGCTAATTCAAGAGAATGAGGCGTTGAAACGGATGATCGGTGAATACCGGGAGGAGCTGATTCACACCCGGGAGCAGTTAAAGGAGGTCCGACGGGAGAACGATTATCTGAAGGCTGCCCTGCATGAGCAGATCTTGGATGAGAAACGTAATATCCTCGGGATCTCCCGGCGCAAGTTGGAGATATATTTCAGGGACGAAGCCGATCGGACCCGGGATGTCCTGACCAAACTGGAGGAACAAACTAAGAAGCAGTTGCGGCGGTTGTGGGAAGCGGCCCTCTTAAAACTAGGGGAAGAGAGTTTGGAGTTCCGCCGGCGGTTGGATCAACTGGAAGGGGAGTTGCAGGAGACCATCCGCCGGCGTGAACTTGAAGTTAAAGAAGTGGCTGATGAGGTTATTAACGGTGCCTTAACCCAGTTGGATCGGCTGGCGGTGGAGGATGTCTCCCCGGAAGAGATGGGACAACGGATCCGCCAGAATCAATTGGAGATGAAGGTCGGGCTGAACCTCGTCAACTGGCTGGGGATCCTTCTCATTTTGTTGGGGGTGGGAGCAGCCTTTAACTATTCCTTCCAAAACTGGTTTTCTCCAGCGGTGAAAGCGGCCTTCTTCTTCCTGCTGGGCGGCTTGTTCCTTGGCGGCGGGGAGTGGATGTACCGTAAAGGGCGGCGGATCTTCTCCCAAGGCTTGTTGGGTGGCGGTGTTTCCATCCTTTACGGCGCCATCTTCTACAGCTACTTTGGCTTAAATAAGCTTATCGGCCTTGAGGCGGGTTTGGTTCTTTCGGTATTGGTCACCGCCATCACGGTGGGGCTTTCTTTGCGGTATGATTCGCCCGTTGTTTGTGGGCTGGGCCTGGTCGGCGGATTTCTGCCTTTTCTGACCTACGCAGGGGCATTAGGAATGACGGGCCACGCCTGCCTGGCAGCCATGGGTTATTTGTTTTTCCTGAACCTGGCGGTGCTAGCCATATCCTTTGTGAAACAATGGAACCGCATAGGCATTCTCAGTTTTCTCCTGCATATGCCGGCCTTGGTCTTTTTGGTTTTTGGCGTGGAACAGCCTTGGTGGGGATTCTTTTATGCGCTCCTGACTTTCCTGATGTACCTGGGCGTTGTTCTTGCTTATCCCCTGGTGCATAAGACCCCGCTAAATCTGGCGGAGATTGTCCTGCTAGCTTTGAATATCGCAGTCAACAGCATCATCAGTTATCTGCTCATTGAGCAGGCAGGCCTGGACAGTTACCATGGCCTGTTGACCCTGCTGTATTGTTTGCTCTATCTCGGCATGGGCAGGTGGATTAAACTGGCCTTGCCCCAGGAAAAGACTGTAAAGACCCTCTTTTTTGTCACTTCGCTTGCATTTGCCATCTTGGCAGTTCCCTTTCAGTTTGGTATCAAATGGCTCTCTATGGGCTGGTTGGTGGAGAGTGTGCTCTTAATCATCTTTGGCCGCCGCCAGGGGGTCAAAATGTTGGAGTGGGCTGGTTGGGGCCTAAACCTGCTTTGTCTTTGGATCTTTGGTGCTTATGAGTATTTGCCACAGATCGCTAACCTGGTGCAAATTCCCTTCTTTGCGCTGAAATTTACGGCGGTCATTGCTGGTCAGATCCTGGTACTATTGTTTTATGCCCGTGAATTTCAGACGAACCCGCTGTGGTGCAATGCTGGCGCTTTGTTCAAACTTTTTAAGTTTGGCGTCATCCTTGGGTTCTGGTTTTATTTGAATTATATGGTGCTTTCCGGGGTCGAGCATTTTATCCCCACCCATGCCTATGGAGGGATTTTTAGCCGGAGCGCTTTTGCTTTGGTCACATATGGTTTAGGTGCTGCCCTGGCTGGCTGGAAGCTGCTCCACGACGAAATGGTTGAGGTGTTTGTAATCTTCCTCTATCTGGTTGCGGACGTGGCCTGTGTCGTCCAAAACCTCTGTTTCCCGGTCCTGCCCGCCGGTGGTGCCCTACCGGGGCTCGTGGGCTGGCTGGCCTTGGCCCTCTTGGTCGCCTTCAACCTGGTGGCTTTCTTGAACGTCCGTTACTTGGTTTTGCAGTTCATTGACAGGCAGAACTTGAACCCGGAGCTCTATCCGCTGGTTCTGGGGCTGTACCTGCTGGGCAATTTGACGGCGATCCTGGGTGCCCAATTCCGCTTGAGCCCAGCCAACCTCTGGTACAGTGTTGCTTTCCTGGTCTTGGCCATTGCTTTTATCGTCTATGGCTTTACCCGGAGATTTGTGGACATCCGCCGTTTTGGCTTGGCCTTGGTCTTTTTGGCTCTGGCCAAATTGTTCCTGTGTGATCTGGCATTTGTCGGAGCGCTGGGCCGTATTGGGGCCTACTTCGGCTTTGGCTTGGCCTTGCTGTTAATCTCCTTTATCTACCAGAAGGTGAAGAGTGGGCTGGAGGCGCGCGGTGATAATCAGTCGGCATAGAATGATGGCCAATTATGTCGAAATGCGGGAGCATTCATATTGCCATAGTTTGTAAAGAATGTAATATAAAACAATCTTTTTGATGTTTTTTACGGTAACGATTTTTTGTTCCTGGTTGTTTTTTCTATATTATTTTACGAAACGTGTATCCACTAAAAGGATAAATTCATTCAATATCGAATATATAGATTCTGGTATTGTATGAATTTGTGACGAACAGGTGTTGATGAATTGATATATCAATTGCAAACAGGAACAGTTGATATCTATTTCATAAAGATTGATGAGTTAAGTTATTTCTTTCAAGCGGAGATGCTGACGCTCCTTCCTTAATGATGAAGAGTATCAAACGTACTGCTTTTATCGTTTTCCGGAAAAGAAGATGGAATATCTGGTGGGAAGATATCTTTTAAAGACATTATTGGCTTATTATCTTGGCAAAGCGCCTGAAGATATAGTAATAAGCCGGGGTGAACATGGAAAACCATATTTATCTGTTGGCGAAACAGACTTTCCGTTTGAAATAAAATTTAATCTATCCCACTCCAACGGTATTGTAGTTTGCGCTTTTACGCTGGGTGAGGAACTGGGTGTTGATGTCGAAAAAGTTGATGGGGACATCTTAGAGATCGCAGAGAGATATTTTTCTTTGAATGAACTTCATTTGGGAAAATGAAAATGATAACATTTCCTGCGCAGGTCAGGTCATCTCTGTTCCTAAGGGGCAGTATTCAGGATTTATGTATTTAGGTTGCTCCGAATTTGGCAGCCACTCTGAACCGATACTTGTGAAGTATACTGATGGGCAAACGGAAGAAGTAGCATTGGAATTGTCGGATTGGGTATTGAGTCATCCGCTCTTTCAGGAGACTGTGGCATGGACCGGAAAGGGCGCCAAATGCACAAAAAACAAAAGCATTCAAGAGATGCGTTCTCCGGTTCATTTATTTGCCAAGCACGGAGTTTTTTGCAAAACGGGGACAATTGAAAGTATCCAATTGCCTAAGTGCCCGAATATTCATATTTTCGCCATCTCGTTATATTGATTGCAATTGCTTCCGGAACAAAAAAGGTGATTTAACCATTTGCCCATGGGTGAAATTGGTCTTGGATTTGCAGGTAAAAATGCTAGTAAGAGTTGGCGCCCCGACATTTGAACCGTCGGGGCGCCAACTTGTTTATCTTAAGTTGATGAGATTAATCTGTAACCGTTAACTGATATCCACCATATCCAAGTATTCATGGCCGTGCTCCTCGATGAAGCTTTTCCGTCCAGCCAGGTTGTCGCCGAGGAGCAGGTCGAAGACCTCGGCGGTGCGCTGGGCATCATCGGGGGTGATCTTGATTAGACGCCGAGTCTCCGGGTTCATGGTGGTCCGCCACATCATATCGGGCTGGTTTTCGCCGAGACCTTTGGACCGTTGGATGGTGTATTTGCCTGTGATCATACTGAGCAGTTCCGCCTTTTCCCGCTCCGAGTAAGCGAAGAAAGTTTCATCCTTGACGGTGATCTCAAAGAGGGGTGATTCAGCAATGTAGACCTTGCCCTCCTGGATAAGTGTGGGTACCAGGCGGTAAAGCATCGCCAGGATGAGAGTGCGGATCTGGAAGCCGTCCACGTCAGCGTCGGTACAGATAATGATCTTGTTCCACCTGAGGTTGTTCAGATCGAAGGTGGCCAAGCCCTTGTTGTGCTTGGTCTTGATCTCAACGCCGCAACCCAGCACTTTAAGGAGATCGACGATGATTTCGCTGTTGAAGATACTGTCGTAGCCGGCCTTCAGGCAGTTGAGGATCTTGCCGCGGACAGGCATAATTGCTTGAAATTCGGCGTTCCGCCCGAGTTTACAGGCGCCCAGGGCCGAATCACCCTCTACGATATAGAGCTCACGCTTGCTGACGTCCTTCGTCCGGCAGTCGACGAACTTTTTGACCCGGTTGTTGATGTCCAAATTGCCGCTGAGTTTCTTTTTAATGTTGATCCTGGTTTTTTCCGCCGTTTCGCGGCTGCGTTTGTTGACCAGAACCTGCTCGACTATCTTATCACTTTCCAATTTATTTTCGATGAAATAGACTTCCAATTGCTGTTTGAGGAACTCCGTCATGGCCTCCTGGATAAAACGGTTGGTGATGGCCTTTTTGGTCTGGTTTTCGTAACTGGTCTCCGTGGAGAAGGAGTTGGTTACCAAAATCAAGCTGTCCTGGACATCGGCAAAGGTGATTCTGGATTCGTCTTTATTGTATTTTCCTAAGTTTTTGATGAGTTTGTCCAACTCGTAGACAAAAGCGGCTTTCACTGCCTTATCGGGGGACCCGCCGTGTTCCAGGAAGCTGGAGTTGTGATAGTACTCCAGCAGGTTGATCTCGTTGCAGAAGCAGAAGGCAATCTGCATCTTCACCTTATATTCGGGTTTATCCTCGCGGTCCCGCCCCCGGGTGGCGGTTTCGAAGTACTGTACCTCGGTAAAGTTTTTGCCTTGACTGACTTCTTTGATGTAATCCACAATGCCGTTGGGATAACAGTATTCGAAGCTTTCACCGGATGCCTCATCCAGCAGTTTGAAGACGAGACCCGCATTGACCACCGCCTGTTTTTTCAGGACCGTCTGGTAGTACTCCAGGGGGATATCGATATCGGTGAAGACATCAAGGTCAGGCCGCCAGTGGATCAGGGTGCCGGTATGGGCATAGTCGCACTTTTCCTTCTGGAGGCCACCGATGTTCTCGCCTTTTTCAAAGTGAAGCTTGTATTCGTAACCGTCCCGGTGGACGGTGACATCCATGAATTCGGAGCTGTACTGGGTGGCACAGGAGCCGAGGCCGTTGAGGCCCAAACTGAATTCGTAGTTCTCGCCCATATTGGTCTTGTATTTTCCGCCGGCGTAAAGCTCGCAGAAGACCAACTCCCAGTTGTAGCGTTCCTCTTTGGGGTTGTAGTCCAGGGGAATGCCGCGGCCGCAATCTTTGACAGTGATGGATTTGTCGGCGTGGCGAATGACTTCAATGACGTCCCCGAAGCCCTCCCGGGCTTCGTCGATGGAGTTGGCGAGGATCTCAAAGAAGGAGTGTTGGCAGCCTTCCAGCCCGTCGGAGCCAAAGATAACGCCGGGTCGTTTCCGGACCCGGTCAGCGCCCTTGAGGGATGTAATACTTTGGTTGCCGTACTCCTCAAACTTGCGTTTTGCTGCCATGCATGTACCACCTTTGTTACTTCAACTTCAACTAAACAGTACCGTAAAAAACCGCTGAATGTCAAGGGCTGGGAGCTTGCTTTGGGTGGGGAAGAAGCGACCAAATGGTGTTGGAATATGAGAAACGACGGTTTTTTGCAGCCTGCGGAGGAATTTTTCCGGTGCTTCCGGTACCGGTCGGTTACTAGATCCCGTCCGCTTCAAGACTTTGCAGAGCTTCCTTCAGGTCAAAACCCGAGGGTTTTTGGTAGACGCGGAGGCCAAACTCGGAGATCACGGCCAGGAGGTGATCGAAGATATCCGACTGGATGTTTTCGTAGTTGACCCAGTTGGTGTCATTGGTAAACACATAGATCTCCAAGGGCAGGCCTTCCGTGGTCGGTTGCAGTTGTCTGACCAGCAGAGTCATTCCCTGATGAACTTTGGGATGTTGCCGGAGGTAAGCCCAGACATAGGCCCGGAAGGTACCGATGTTGGTCAAGCGGCGGCCGTTGATGGCATTTTCGGAGAAACCATGGGCATCGTTGTAGGCTTTTAGCTCGGCCTGTTTTTTTTGCAAATAATCCTTCAGGAGATGAATCTTCTCCAGTTTGGCGATGTCTTCTTCGTTGAGAAATCTTATGCTCATCTGGTCAATCAGGAGCGCGCGTTTAATCCGGCGGCCGCCGGATTCGGACATGCCGCGCCAGTTCTTGAAGGAGTCTTCGATCAATTTATGGGTAGGTATGGTGGTAACAGTGTTGTCCCAATTACGGACCTTGATGGTATGCAGGGCAACCTCGATAACACTGCCGTCCGCTCCATACTTCGGTACTTCCACCCAGTCACCGACGCGGAGCAGATCATTGCCCATGATCTGCAGGGAAGCTGTGAAAGACAGGATGGTACTTTGAAAGACCAGGATTAGAACGGCGGTTAATGCACCCAGGCCGCTTAAGAATACCCAAGGCGACTGGTCCAGGAGGAGGGAGATGGTCACAATGGCGCTGAGTAAATACAGAAAGATCTTTATGATCTGGATATAACCCTTGATCGGCCGTTTTTTGGCGATGGGGTAGGTGTTGTAGATGGCCAGAACCCCATTGAGCAGTTTGTCCAAGAAATAAATGATGATGAAGAAGATCCAGATCCCGATGATCTTACGGCCAATCACGGCAAAGGTGGGCAGGAAGGAAACTCCTTGGTAGAGGAGGAGCGCCGGGACCAGGCGGGGCAGTTTTTTAAAGACCCCTTGCTCATAAAGGGCCATTCCCCAATGGTTATTGGTCCTTTCCAGCACAAATTTCAGCCAGCGCAAGACATACTTGCTGACAACAAAGTGAATAATCAGGCAGGACAGGATTAATAGCAACCCGAAGCCGATTTCTTGCAGCACCGGGTTTTTCTGAAGGGTTACAAGTAAGTTATCCAAGTTCATGTCTTCACCCCATGTGGTCAAAATTATTTTGCCTGATCTTAGTTCACCTTTAAAGCAAAAAACCCTTTTGCCAAGTGGGTCCGGAAAAAGGGAAGTTTGGGCCGGAAGATTCTGATTTTTCGTAGCTGTGGGGTTATGGGACAAAAAAAGCGTTTGCCGGGCATGGTGGGCAAACGCTGTTGGAACAGGGATTGGTAACAATAGTCAGTTGGGTTGATCCCCAAAAAAACCGGTGGAAATTACTCCATGTTATTCTACACCGGCTCACCGGTGAGTTGGGCGATTAAAAACCGGATGATCCTTTTGGCGGCTTTACCGTCGCCGTAAGGATTGCTGGCCATGGCCATCCTTTGGTATTCGCCGGGATCGTCCAGAAGTCGTTGGGTTTCACCGATGATGATTTCCGGATCTGTTCCCACCAGTTTTACGGTACCGGCGGCAATCGCCTCCGGGCGCTCCGTGGTATCACGCATGACAAGCACCGGCCGGCCGAGGCTGGGGGCTTCTTCCTGAATGCCACCGCTGTCGGTTAGGATTAAGTAACTCCGGCTCATCAAGTAGACAAACTCATCATACTCCAAGGGGTTAATTAGATAAACATTGTTGAGATTTGACAGTAGTTCTTGGGCTGGTTTTCGGACATTGGGATTCAGATGAATGGGATAAACCAGATCGATCTCCGGATTTGTTTCGGCCAGCCGCCGCAAAGCCAGGCAGATATTGCGGAAACCCTGACCGAAGTTTTCCCGCCGGTGTCCGGTGATGAGAATGAACTTACGGTTGGAAATGGTGTAGCCCCGCTCAGTCAGGTTTTGGATGATCCGCTGTTCGAAGCAGTGGTCTTGTTTGATCTTTTCCAAAATAATGTTTAAGGCGTCAATGACTGTATTACCGGTGATAATGATCTTTTCCGGCGGGATGTTTTCCTTAATCAGGTTGGTTTTGGCGTTGGCAGTTGGCGCAAAGTGGTATTGGGCGATGTTCGATGTAATCTGGCGGTTAAGCTCTTCCGGCCACGGCGAATAGATATTATAGGTTCGCAGGCCAGCTTCCACATGGCCGACGGCAATTTTTTGATAAAAGGCTGCCAAGGAAGCAGCCATGGTAGTGGTGGTATCACCATGAACCAGGACCAAATCGGGATGGCAATCAGCCAGGACAGTTTTAAGACCCAATAATACCCTGGAAGTTACATCGTAGAGGTCCTGCTTGTCCTTCATCAGGTTTAAGTCGTAATCCGGAGTGATTTCGAACAGATGCAGAACTTGGTCCAACATCTGGCGGTGTTGCGCTGTGACGCAAACCTTGGTTAAAAAGTGTTCCGGGTGTTGTTGCAACTCTTTGACTAGGGGGGCCATTTTGATTGCCTCCGGCCGTGTCCCGAATACTACCAGAATCTTTTTCATGTTACCTCCTAAATCATGCTGTAAGTAATAGTTATTATCCCGTGCTGACAGGTGGCAAAGGTTAATAATTGGTGTTTTCGATGGGCTCTGCCAATTCCATTTGCATTTTCGCTTTTGTCAGTTCATATATGATCCGCTGTTCGATGGGGAACTTATGCTTTTGGTGCCCGTACTTTTGCTCAAATGTCTGCCAAAGGTGCTTTTTTAATTCGGGTTGTTCAGAAAGGACGTTAAAATAAAGGGGGAAAAGTTGGGCATAGGCGTCAGGGTAAAAAACATCCCACCTGGAAGTGCTTTTATAGCCCTTTTCGGTGGCCCAAGCAAAGATCCGTTTCTTTGGTTGGTAAAGATGGGTGATGATGCCTGTTTTGATGGTGCTTTGCACCTCTTTGTAATATTTCTGGTTCCCTTTGTCTAAAAAACTGCTTATGGCCAGGTAGGCGGTTACTCCGCCATAAGCCTCGCAATTATCCATCAGGTATTTTTCCTGAGTTGTGGTGAGGGCACGGGTTAAGCCGTCCTCATCTTGCAGGTGAGAAAGGAGATAGACGATATCCTCGATTTTGTTCCAGTTGGCTTTGATCAGCTTAACATCGCCGGTTTTCAGTAAATATTGGTGGAGGAGGTGCAGGAACATTCCGGCGTAACCGTCTACTGAGTCATAGGTGCCTGTCGGTTGGCGTTTGCCATCCTTGTGAACGAAGTCGTAGATGGTACCGGTCAGGCCATAGCGGTCGGGGTAATTTAGATTCTCAAAGTACCAGACAATGAAGTTTTTTACCTTATCCAGGTTACGGTCGTGGGCCACTTCGTTCAGGGCCAAAATGCTTACGGTATACGGATTGATATCCTCCGGCGTCATGACGTAAAACTCCATGATCTCATCCGCCGGGTGCTTGGCGTAGGAGATCTCCGGATGTACGTTGGCCATAATAAAACTAACGGCGATCAAGAGTAATAATGCTCTTTTTTTCATTGGCAGTCACCACCGTTAAGTAATAGTAGCGATCATCTTCCTCTACCAGCAATCCGCTTTGGGAAGGTTTCTTCCATTTATATTTAGGCACGGCCACACTTATTCCCTCTAAGCCTTCCGGATTTTCCATGGAGATAAGCAGCTGGTTTCCCTTGTTGTGGAAGCTATAGCCGGTTTTGAGGAAACGCAGGAAAAACCGGGCATAATCCGTCATTGTGTAAACCATGATTTCTTTGCTGACCTGCATGGCCTCGGCCTTTTCCAGGAAGGCTTTGACTTGCTGCGGATAATGTTCGATATCATAGGGGTGGGAATAGAAGAGCCGGACTGTCTTGTGGTCGGCGGCGAAGTGGAGAATATCGGCAAACCACTCTGCCACCTCATCTTCGTCGTATTCTTCCAGTATTTTCATTTCCCAAAGGGAAGCCGATGGCCCGAAGGGCATGACGGGAAAGGCAATTACCTTATCGGTGATCATTTTACCCTCGTAAAAAGTGCGGTTGGGTGCGCTGCCCGTGTCACCAGTGTAGTAATAGGCAACGAAGCCCAATTCCTCCAAAATTTTTGTGGTGACGGGTTGTGGATGCATCCCGTTGGGTGCGGCATATTCGGTTATCCGGTAACCCGTAATCTCTTCCAGGCACTTGTTGTTCTTTACGATATATTCCCGGATCTCTTTTTCAGTAAAAATACCGGCTTTTACATTACTTGAAAACCAATTGTGACCCCAGCCGCCGTGGGAACCAATCCGTCCTAAGCTTTTAAGCTGTTTGGCCAGTTCTCTCCCTTTATTTGCCGCATCGAAACCCATGCTGTCGCCGGGCTGATTCACGAAGTCCCCGGCTGTGATGTGAAAGGAAGCAGGGAGGTCCGGGGGAAAATATCCTTGTTTTTGGAGAGCGGGTATGTTCCTGTGTTCCAAGTTATTGTCCAAATGCCAGTTGATCACGATGCCGCCCCGGGCATAGGGGACATTGACCAGATGGGGCAGGCCCAGGTGGTCAAAGAGGAAAGTACGCAGAAACGCCCGCAGGGGCAGGTCGTCCGAGTTTGATTTCAAATGCCCGAGGGGAAGGTTGACATAGAGGACCTTGCCCTTGGCATAATTGGTGATCACAACTAAGGGGATTTTCTCCAAATCCTCGGTTAGGCCATAGGCGTAGATATCATCCACCGAAAGGCTTCTTCTTGCCTGCACGGCAGCCATGGGGTATTTCAGCACACCGTAACCATAACCGCTGAAGACGAGACCATCGAGGGTTTTTCCCAGGGGAATCTGTAAATGGTCCCGGCTGGCTTCGGAGGTGAAATGAATTGTGCCAAGGACATAGGATGTATCATGCCATTGCTCGTAGGTGACGTAATTCAGGCCGATGAGATCGGCAAAAGCTGCTTCTTTCAAATAACGTCCTTTATAATTCTTAATGCCGGCATCATAGATGACGGCAACGTTACCGCCAAGTTCAAGATAGCGTTTTGTCCATTCGCTGGCGTGATCCGGTACATGCTGCAAGATAGCGTCGGGCATAATCAGCACCGGGACGGTCTTGACAATTGTTTCGGGGCTGGCTTCTAAAAACCTGTAAATGTCGGCGGTCTCGTAGGGTATACCCTCTTCTTGCAGCACACTTTCGTAGGCGGCAAGGATGTGGGGGGCCTTTTCGAGATAATGCTGGTGATAGAGGAGGACTGTTCTTAGGTTGTCTTTCCTGGCTAAGGCAATGGACTGCCGGATGCCGGGCAGGGAGAACAAAGTGATGATTAGCCCGCAGATTAAGGCACTCAGCAACAGAACTTTCTTGTTCATGACACAATCCCCGTTCCTTCTGTCATAACATAACCATAAATTACAAAACCGTTCTTTAATGTTATGCCCTTCCGGGCGATTACGGTTTTAATCTTGCCTTTAACGCCAATCGTGACGTTTTCTTCGATGGTGATGCTGCCGTGGGTAAATACGGTCCCAGTAATTTTCACGGCCGGACCGAGATGGATATTGCCGTCGGCAAAAATGTTGCCGTTGACAGTCACATTGGCCCCCAAGATCAGATCTTGCCTGGACTTGATATCGCCGGTAATTACACTGTGCTCGCCAATCTTAAAGGTTTTGGGGGTGATGATGTTACATTTTTTTATGGTGTAGGGCGGCAGATCCTCGTCCATCCATAAGGTGGCCGGTTTGTCTATTGTTGGCTGCGTTGTTTCAACATGGTCCAATTCATCGTCATCGCTTTGTGGGGCCAAGGCTGCCGCAGCTTCGGAAGCGGCTAAGTCCATCTTTCCCGCCGGAGCGTCCAGTTTTGCCCGTTTTCCCACGATGATGGGAAAACCATAGAGCCTTCTGAAAGAACAGGAGTCTGATAAGGAGAGAGTCTGCCGACTGCTGGTGCAAATGCCGAGTTGACATTGGGGTTCAACCTGAATGCTACCATCCGCGTGCAACCAACGATCAAATATTGTTCCCTGGTGGAGATGGACATTACCGGCACAGACCAGACTGCGCCAATGGTTATCTTGGCCGATCGTGGCATTTCCCTGGACATAAACCTCTTTTGGGACAAGCGCTTCTTTCCCGGAACGGAGATCTCCATTTATATATAGGATATGCTCCGGTGAAGCGTGGTCTTCAATTTGGATGCCCTTGCTGACCTGGACAGTCTCAGACTTTGACAGGTTAAGTTGGTAAACCCCTGGTTTGCTCTCATTGTTACCTAAAGCATCAAGCAATATTTTACGGAAGGAGTTGGCAAAATAACAAGGACTTTTGGTATAGTCCATCTCAATGAACAGGGGGTCTGCATCCTCTTTGACCCGCAGTTCTTTTATGCCGGGCAGAAAAGGATATATGAACAGAAAAAGCAGCACAACAGAGCAAAAAGCCAGAATCATATGGCATCCTCCTTTGGGGTTTTGGTCCGGAAACGCTCTGTTTTAGCCCATTTTGGTTTGCGGGAAGCGATTAAATCAATTACTATATCCCAAAATCCTCTGGATATGTACCATAAATTATAAGTGAAATTGAAGAGTAAAAAAGGTAGCAACAAAATACGTTTGGACAGGCCGTCAAGGAGGCAGGCAGTCCCCACTTGATAGAAGGGGGCAAAGTTGCCAAAGGTGTTATAGGCGCCGATAAAGATCAGGAAATAGATACCGGAAAAGATCTCCATCTCGCCAAGGAAGAAAAGGGTCAGGGAATCACAGAGCCCCAGCAGAAGGATGAACGGAACCAGGTAGACCAGGAGGAGGAGCAGGCCGTCAAGTTTCTCACGGAACGACAAGTGGGGCGATTTTAATAAGGGAAAGAAATAATTGAACATGACGGCATTATGGCCCCGTGACCATCTTCGAATCTGCCGGGCTCGCACACTCCATTTTTCCGGTGCTTCTTCATAACACTCAACCCGGTTGGCATAGACCACCTTCCAACCGTTGATGGAAAGGCGGTAAGTCAGCTCTGTATCCTCAGCCAAAATATCGGTTCTGAACATGCCAAGGTTGATTACGGCTTCCTTGCGGAACCCGCCGACAGTGCCGCCGTATTGGGGCAGGAGTCTTAGATTATAGCGGGCTTGTTGGTCAACCTGGTAACCGCCGGAACGTTCCAGATCAAGCAGGCGCGTTAAGGCGTTGGCACGGGTGTTGATGGGGATGCTCCGGCCCATGACTGCACCTACCTCGGGATCGTTGAAGCAGATGGCGATGTTTTTGATGATGCCTGCCGGGGGTAGATAATCGGCGTCAAAGACCACAATAATTTCTCCCGAGGCCCTTTTGATAGCTTCGTTTAAAGCAGCGGGTTTACCCCGATCGCCGGATGTGCGGTGGAGAGGTTTAATAAGTTCCGGATGGCTGGCGGCGTAATCGTCCAGGATCTCTTTGGTCTTGTCCGTTGAAAAATCGTTAATTGGGATAATCTCTAGTTTATCCCGGTCATAGTCTGTACGCAGGAGATATTCCAGAATATTGGCGGCAACTTTTTCTTCATTGTGCATGGGGATTACGACTGTTACACGCTTTTGGTCCGTATCGACCAAGTCATGATAGTAGATCTTTTGTTCGCCAAACAAACGGTTGATGGTGAAAATGAAATGCCGAATGGTATAGATCAACATTACCGTGATGGTAAACAAGAGGTAGCCTTTTAAAATAATGATCACCACTGCCATATTGTAAAGTCCTCCCTGAGTTTGTTGGCCAATTGCGTAACATGGGTGCTGTAGATGCCAACAATATACACAAAGTCAATTAACGGACCGAGCGAGAAGAAGAGGATGGCCATAAATATTAATGAAATTTTGCTTAAGATATAGAGGAAGACCGCGTACCGGAGGGTGCCGAAGACCAGGGAGTAAAGGAAGGTTACTCCCATGGTAAAACACTTGGTACCGAAGGATGACGGCAATGACATTATGCCCAAGCCCATGATCAGGGGGACAAAAAACCAGATTCCAATCTGTTGCAGCATATAGAGGCGGGAGTATTCAGAAGCGCCGTACGGGAAATATGATGGGAAGATCAGGAAAAAGAGGGAAGAGACCATATGAATGGCAGCTGTCATAATGGTGTAAATGACAAGAGGCTTGGCCCGTTCCACATTGGGCAGATAAGCTAAGGCGAACAGACAGATAATGGCGTTAACGAGAGAAAAAAGGGTCGAGGGAAATCTGCCCGGAAGGCTGAGGTAAGAAACATTGCCGATAGCTTTGATATATGGCGTTTCGACTATACGCAGAGAATCTTGGAAGAAAAAGGGGCTTAAGATTGATTGGGTGATTAGGCATAAAGTCCTGGAGATCCAGGGATAGAACAGGACGATTATTGCAGAAAGGGGGAGGGCCAGTATACAAAAATGCAGGAAAAAGGAGCGGGCTGAACCCGGTAATGTTCGATAAGAACGGTGATATTTGATGATCGTTTTATCAGTAACCGGCTTATTAATTCTCTTTTCTTTTTTAACCATCACAAATTTCTCCCCTGTGACACCTAAGACTAGGTATCATATATACGCAGATGCGTTCTTTTAGAATGTGTAAGAAACACCAATCTTTGCTGCGCTGTTATCTTGGGGGAACGGCATTTCTAGATAAAAATTATATTTTTGATATAGATAAGTTATGGAGATGCTAAATATGTTATCGGTACCTCCGTATACGGCATCGACGCCGCTATCCTCGCATTCGGTGATGATGAGCTTATATTCGCCTTTGACATTCCAGTGCTCATTGAACTGGTACAACAGGCCGACGGATGGCCGCCATTCCTGGTAATCATAATTGGTTATATTCGGCCCTTTATCGTTGATATAATTGGCCCATTCGAGCCCTGCCAAAAACAGTGCCTTTTCCGTCCATTGGTATTGAATACCGGTGAAGATTTTCATATTAACGTAGTCGAGGAGATTGACATTGTCCCGCGCATAATAGGGGGTATATGAAGAAACACAGTCTAAATAAAGGGCTCTGCCAAAGAGTTCACGGAGAAAACGGAAGTAGTAAAATTGCAAACCCCAGGAGTCCAATGAGTCGGTGCGCTCTAAATGGAAGACCAGGGTCATTTCGGTTTCGGGATGGGGGAAGTTATACCGGACAGAAGCATATGCGCTGCTCTCGGAGTCGCCTCCTCCCTCGAACTGGTAGGAGAAAGCACAGCCCCATCTGTCATTGATGGACCAGTCGAAGCCCATCTTGGGACTGTAGTCTTCATGGTTCTCATCTTTTGAAATATCCGCATAAATTGTTTTGGTTCCGGCAAGACATGCAATTCCTATACTCAGCAGCAGTAAAAGTGAGGTGAGTAGCACAAGTATTTTTTTCACTGAACATCTCTTCCTTACTTTATAAGTTTTATAAGCAGACAATTCGTACTGTAGCCATATCATCCTTCAATAATAGCTTATAACATTTTGTAATAAAATGGTATTCTATGTTGTGTCGATTTTTCCTTTCGCAAAAGGTTAAATTTAGTTAAATTGTACTACATTTACTAAAACACGTAAAGTAAATTGATAAAGTAAAGTCCAAAAATACAAATAATTTGCTTCAGGATATAATTCGGGAGGGCAGGAAGCAGGAGAATTTGGGGGGAGACGGAGTTTAAAGTTGCTAATAATGTCATGTTTTGGCAGGGCAATCAGGGGTGGGGGCGAATTGTACATATTGTCTGTGTGGTGTTTGTTGATAACGATCGATATTAAACCGCCGGTCTTTCGCGGGGGATTAAAAAAGGAAGTGGAAACAATGGACAGATTACGGTTGGGACTTTACTTAGCTTTGATCTTTATCCTGATTTTTACCGGTGTGACCTGGGCAGAAGATAAGGAGATTCTTAAGGAGTTTAACACCCTTGTGGAAAGGGCGAAGAATACCGATGATAACTTGGATTTCCAGGCTCTGCGCATGCTTTATACAAAAACTCCTTATTATTCTCCCTACGGAAACCGGTTTAAAAGCAGGGAACTCTTTGATTTGCTGCGGCGGAATGAATTTGCGCAAGTGGTGGAGAAGACCACGCCCCTGTTAACGGTGGAATTTGTCAATATTGACCTGCATTATTTACGCATGGTGGCCTTCGACGGGCTTGGGGACCGGGAGATGAAAGCCTGGCACGAGTATATGACCTATGGTTTACTCTATTCCATCCTGGATGGCGGCGACGGCAGGACGCCACAAACCGCCTTTCAGGTAATCAGTATTGGAGAGGAGTATATGGTCTTGAATTATCTCGGCTGTCAACTCTTGCGCCAATCATTGGAGCATATTGGCGGACATAGTTATGATGTGATGGAGATTCAGAGTGAAGCGGGGGATACGGTAAAACTGTATTTCAACGTGGACAAACCCTTGGCCTGGCTGAGTTCACAATTCATGGAGGAGTAACATATAAGCTTCAGGATGTATTCGGGATGTATTAGTAAATTAAAGGAGTGATTGCGGTGTGGACCAGAGAAGCCTTGAAAACCAGAGCAAAAGCCATGCTGAAGGCTTCTTATTGGAAAGCGTTCTTGGTAAGTCTTGTAGTGGCTTTTTTTGGCGGGCTTGATGGTGGGATGGTAATTCGCATTTTCCTTGGCTATCAACTGGAAGTAGGGGGAAAACGCTTTTTTATCCAGGCCGCTCAAGGTGACGTCAATGTTGGTTACCTCGGAAGCAGGTTTGAGCAGGGTTATCTAGATATCTTAAAAACAATGCTATTGAGGGACGTTCGCCTATTTTTCTGGTATTTACTATTGATTATCCCTGGTATTATAAAAAATTACGCCTATCGGATGGTTCCCTACATACTGGCTGATAACCCAAAAATCGGTGTGAAAAGGGCTATTGAGCTTAGTGAGGAATTGACCGACGGACATAAGTGGAATATGTTTGTTTTAGATCTTTCCTTTCTTGGTTGGTATATATTGGGCGCACTGGCTTGTTGTATCGGGGTTATTTTTGTTTTTCCTTATCAATTGGCTACCAATGCCGAGTTATATCTTGTGCTTCGGCAGGCTGGTATAGACCTTGGTAAGTGCAGTAATGAGGAGCTTTTGCTTAATCCGTCGGAGCAACCGTTATAGACCATTATTTGCCGAGCATTTTTCATTAGGGGATATCTAAACGGTTCAGAGGGAAGTAGTGGGTGAAAACATGGCACGGCGGAAAACAGGTTGCCTGATCATTCATGGTTTTGGCGGCGATTATAGTGAGGTAAGCGCTCTGGCCGAGCATTTGAATGGTTTGGGTTATCCAATAAGCTGCCCGCAGTTGGCTGGGCATACAGGCAAGCGGGAAGACCTACGAAGAGTAACCTACCGGGATTGGATTAGCCCGGCGGCGAAGGAAGCCATTGCGTTGATTGAGACATATATTAATCAGTTCCACGAAAGTAATTGCTAGCTAAAAACAGAGGGATTGCCCGATTGAGGCAATCCTTATGTTTTAAATGCTTTTTATTCTTTTAGTGCTTTTGCTTCGGCGGTTTTGCCGTTTTTCACCAGCTATAACATAATAAAATTATAAAACCAGGCAGGAAAAGAGGGGATAACATAAAATAACTATTAATGTTTTTAGCTTATATTATTTTATTATAAAAAGCTGGTAAGGGAGTTTGGAGATGAAACTGAAATTAGTCGGGACAGATGGGTTGGTAAGTAGAATCTTGGTGCTTTGCGTCCTTGGTACCATTGCCTTTTGGCTTTATCTATTTACGTGGGCCCCGCGAAATCTGGAGTTTGCCACCGGAAAGTATCAGATGCAGTTTTTAACAAAACCCCGAAATGCCCGGGTCATCTTTTATGATTTTAACTCATCCACTCATTGGTTGTCAGGGGTGGAGCTGATCTCTAAAGCTAAACAGACTCAAAAAAAGGCCGGACAGCTGCTGACCGGTTTTGGTGTGGCTGGGCTTTTGTTATTTCTGCTATTGGCCCGCAAGGTGAAAAAGACCAATCATGTCTGGTTGTTTATGGGGATCTATATTATCAGTTTTCTCCTGGCCAAAGTTTTTTATAACACAACATTCCGACCCTTTGACGATGATATAACATATTTCGAAAAATCCTTTGTGCTGATTAAGTCATTGCCCTTTATGGCCGGGTTCTATTTATTGGTCCGCCGGTGGCTGGGTGCGGTAAAAACCAAGCTGCCTGTTCAGGCCAGACCGGCGGTCTTCGCCTCACCGGTGTTCCGGGGGACCTGTGCCATCGGCGCACTGCTTATTGGATTAATTATTGGTTCCAAAGTGCATTGGCTCAAGTTGTTTTAATTATAATTAAAGGGGTTAAAAAGCAGACAATGAATTTACCGATAAAGCCCGGGTTGACGGCCCGGGCTTTAATTGCATTAATTTATAATTATGATTCTATATTCAACATAAATTGAAGTAAGAGTTATATATTATGAATATTTTTTTGAAGACGATTTTATAGGATTAATACTTATAGGAGGTCCTCGTCACCCAAGGGCAGGGGCCGGACCAGGCCCAAACGCCGCCAGCGCCCGGTCAGATAATAGATGAAGCCCAAAGCAGCCCCAACCATCCAGCCAATGGGAATACCCCACCAGATCCCATCGGTCCCAAGCTTACCGGAGAGAAAAGAGGCAACGGGGATCCGTACGGCCCATTGGGCGATGATGGTTACCAACATGGGGACAAAGACATCACCGGCGCCGCGGAGGATACCGGTGGTCTGGAACATAAAGGAGAAAACCGCATAGAAACTGCCGACGATTAACAAATAACGGGCGCCAATGCGGATAACTTGGGGGTCGGTGTTGAAAAGGGCGATTAACTCTTTCCCCATGGTCGCCATGACAAGGGTGGTTGCAAAGGAAATGCCTGTGGCCATGAGGATGGCTGCCACATAGCCCTTTTTTACCCGCTCCGGTTTGCCTGCCCCGAGGTTTTGGCCGACAAAAGAAGAGAGGGCCATGGAGATATTCATCGCTGGCATCATGGCGAAGGTGTCCAGGCGGCCGGCGGCGGTGAAGGCGGCCACGGCGTCGGCGCCAAAGCCGTTGACAATTCTCGTCAGTGCCATCATGCTTGCGGCGACGACTGTTTGTTGAACCCCCGACGGTAAACCGATCTTCAGGCTCAAGCCGAAGATCTCCCAGTCAAACTTCATGGATTCTACGGAGAGGTCAAACAGGGGATGGATTTTTTGCAGATAGACCAAGACCGCTCCAAAGGCAATGCCTTGGGCAATGACCGTGGCCCAGGCGGCGCCAGCCACCCCCCAGCCGAAGTTTAAAATAAACACCAGATCCAGCAGGATATTGACAACAGTTGCCAAAATAAGAAAGTATAACGGGGTTTTGGCATCACCCAGGCCGCGCAGGATGGCGCTGACGAAGTTATAGCCAAAGGTGAATAAGGTACCGCTTAAAATGATCTGCAAATAAGTGATGGCTAAAGGCAGGATTGTTTTTGGTGTCTTGAGCAGAAGCAGGATGGGTTTGGCCAGGAATATTCCGGCGGCGGTAATGATTAATGAAGCGAGAAAAATGAAGATGAATCCGGTATCCATGGTACACTTGACGCGCTCCATGTCCTTGGCGCCGTAATACTGGGCAACCAGCACGTTTATGCCCATCGTTAAACCAAGAATCGAGGCGACCATGAGGAAAACTATGGGCGAACTGGCACCGACCGCCCCCAGGGCGTTTTTCCCAACGGTTTTGCCGATGATGATGCTGTCGACGGTGTTGTAAAGTTGTTGGAAGACGTTTCCAATTAACATAGGAATGGCAAAGGTGAAGATTAAGCGGCCTTCGCTGCCGTTGGTTAAATCTTTCATGGTCAATCTCCTTATTCTTGTCCAACTAAGATTGTATATGGGTTAATATGCAAAAAACCCATTTATTAATTCTTTCACAAATAATATTTGTCGTCAACTTTTGCCCGGTTAAGAGACAAAACCGGGAAGACTATGGGGGTTAATATCCGTGACTGTCTTCTCCGGTGAAGCCCTTGTAGGGCGGGGAGAAACAGTCCAAAGAAGGAGCGATAAATAATGAAAGACGCACGAGTCGAACAACTGGCTGACATTTTGCTGGATTACTCCGTCGCAATTAAGCCGGGGGAGAATCTCCTGATTGAACTGACCGGAGCCGGCGTACCGCTGGCGGAAGCGCTGATCCGTGGCGCCTATAAACGTGGCGCCCGCCCCTTTGTGCAGGTAAGGGAGCTCAGGTTGCAGCGGGCTTTGATCCGGGAGATTGATGAGGAGCACTTGAAAAAATGGGCCGAATTTGAGCTGGTGCAGATGCGGGCGATGCAGGCCTACATCGGCATCCGGGGGACGGAAAACGCCTTTGAGATGCAGGATGTTCCGGGAGAACGCCATCGCTGGTATACGGAACAATACGTAAAGCCTTTGCATCTGGAGATCCGGGTACCCAAGACTAAATGGTGCATTCTCCGTTTTCCCACCGCCGGCCTGGCTCAACAAGCCGGGATGAGTACGGAGGCCTTTGAGGACCTTTTCTTCCAAGTCTGTAATCTGGACTATGCCCGGATGGACCAGGCAATGGAGGCGCTGGTCCGGCGCATGGCCGCAACGGACAGGGTCAGGGTTGTCGGACCTGGAACGGATCTGGAGTTTTCCATTAAAGGTATTCCGGCGATTAAATGTTCGGGCAAGATGAACCTGCCCGACGGGGAGGTCTTCACTGCGCCGGTTAAAACTTCCGTCAACGGGGTACTCACCTACAATGTTCCCGCTGTTTATCAAGGAACCTCCTTCCAAAATATCCGCTTCCGCTTTGCAGACGGGAAGATCGTGGAAGCCACCGCAGATGGCGGCGGTACCCAGCGGCTCAATGAGATCCTGGACACCGATGAGGGTGCCCGTTATCTTGGGGAGTTTTCTTTCGGCTTGAACCCATATTTAAAACGCCCCATGCAGGATGCACTCTTTGATGAAAAGATCGATGGCAGCCTGCACATCACGCCGGGCAGTGCTTATGATGAGGCGGATAATGGTAACCGTTCGGCCATCCATTGGGATTTGGTCTTGGTGCAACGTCCCGAACTTGGCGGCGGGTCCGTCTATTTTGATGGGGAGTTAATCCGGGAGAATGGCCGGTTTGTCCCTGCCGATCTGCAAGTGCTCAATCCGGAGGCGCTGATTGCGGGTTAAGGGAAAGCCCTCGGGCTGATTAAAGAGTAAAAATTCCAAAGGCATGGTCGTTAAAAAATCTTAACTTCTGCATTTAGTTAACCGATTAATACATTGCATTAATATATTATCGTGGACTGGCTGGAGGAGAAGATGCGTTATCTGCCTATCGAACATGTAACAGAAGGAATGCGGCTGGGCAAGACCATCTACCGGGAGGAAGATGGCAAGGTTCTATTGTCCTGCGGTTTAAGGTTGAAATCTTCATACATTGATCGGTTGCGGGCCTTAAACTATACCCACCTTTACATCATGGAAGCTGATGATACGGAGGAAGATCTGAAGTTTGTTGAGCCCATCAAGGAAGAAACCAGAGTTCATGCCCGTATTGTGATCAAAGAGGCCATCAGTGCCGCCCGTCAGAACAACCCGATTCAGATGGGAACTATCCAGCGGGTTGTTGACGACATTGTGGATCAGATTCTCAGTAATAACGATGTGGTTTACAATGTTGTGGATCTAAAAACCCACGACAACTATACCTATGCCCATTCTGTCAATGTCTGCATCCTCGCGGTGTTGACCGGCAAAACTATTGGTTTAAACCGCTATGATCTCCGGGACTTAGCCATCGGCGCCATCCTGCACGATGTCGGCAAGGTCTTTATTGATTCTGAGATTCTGAACAAACCGGGCGAACTATCCCCGGAGGAGTTCTCCATCATCCGTGAACATGCCCGCTATGGTTTTGATGCGTTGCGCTCCAAAGTAAATATTAGTGTCGTCTCAGCCCATGTGGCCTACCAGCACCATGAACGGGAAGACGGGACCGGTTATCCGCGGGGGTTGAGTTCCCCAGAGATCCACCGTTTTGCCAAGATTGTGGCTGTAGCTGACTCCTACGATGCGATGACCACTGAGCGGGTCTACCGGGGTGCGCTGATGAACCATGAGGCTATTGAGCGCCTGGCCAATGAGGCGCCTGTAAAGTACAGCCCGGCAGTGATTAATAGTTTTTGCAAAGCCGTGGCCATCTATCCCGTTGGCAGTGTGTTGCGGTTAAATACCAGGGAAAGTGTTGTTGTGGTCAATGTGACCCAAAAAGAATTGCGGGTTAAAGTCTTGGACGGGGCGAACAAAGGAGCCTACTACGATCTCTATAACGAACCCGACCTTTGGGTGAAATCCAGGATAAGCTAATTTTTCCAGAGAAGCAAGGCTTTAGGCCGGGCGAAAGCCCGGCTTTTTTCCTGCCAAGGGCTGGGGAGAATTAGGTTTTTGTTTCCTGCTGCAGATTCTGACAGGTATTGCCCGGCTGGTCTTGTGACACGCTATGGCTGGAGGTGGTATGATGCAGAGACTGAAGACGGGCCTGTTTTGTTTTGGCTTTTTGCTGATATCCTTGACCCTGATGGGTGCGGACTGTGATCCTTTGACGCCGTTGCGCTCAAATAAACAAAATGAGTCTGCCCGGGAGACCGGTAATTTGGAAGAGGCCAGGGAACTTGTGCGCTCTTTTCTTGATGCCCGCATCGCCGGTGCCGGGGAAGATGAGTTGGAGGAGTATATGACCGATGAGGCAGAGGGGGATTTCCAAGGACGTTCCGGCCTTACGCTGACCGGTTCCGCCGAGGCGCCGCTGCTCGGGTACAAAATCTCCTCCGAGTCCCAGGTGACAACCGGGGAATTTGGCTTCTCCGTTGCCATTCAGTCCAGCTACACCAACCGCCCAGCGGCGGAGAATGTCCGGGAGGACTTGATTGTCCGCAGTGAGGGGGGCGAATACCGTATTTCGTCCACGCGTTTTTTGGGCCGGTCGTCCCTGCGGGTGGAGGAAGGAGGACTGGTTTGGCAGGATGAGAAGAATAAGACCTCCCGGTTGTTGCAACTGAAGGATTTGCCGGCAGAATTCTCCCCCATCGGCGCCGAGGGCGAAAAGTATGGGACCGGGCGGGAAGGCTTCGCCACCTTGGCCATCAGGCCGGATAATAAAGAAGTGGCCTTTGGCACCTGGGGGACCCATGGCTTGGTGGGGGTAGTGCCCACTGACGGCAAAGGAGCCTTTACCGTTTTGGATCTGCTCTTTGAAGCCCAAGCCCGCTTGCTGGTTTATTCCCCCGATGGCGCCTTTCTGGCCGTGGAAGAAGCGGCTCCCACCGGCTCGACCAGGATCCGTGTCTACGAGGTGCAGGACAAACGCCTGATGGACCTAGGTTTTAGCACGGCTTTTCCCCCCGACCGCTATCATCTGAACATCAGCCGTTGGGAGAGTGACGGTAAAACCCTGCTGATCAGGGTTAACCGTTTCAGCGAAGAGGCTGAAGCGGATAAGCTGGGGCTCTGGGCGGTGGAGGTTGAAAGCGGAGAACGTCAGAAGGTTATCCAGTAAAAATAAAAAAGGAGGTTAAGGGGAGGGGGCCAGCGCTTGCCTAGATTTTCCCAAAATGGTATACTGGGAAAAGAATTTAAGGGGTGAGAGCATGCGCTGGTTTGATGAACAGGGGAGGCTTTTCGGGAAAATCCATTGGCTGGATCTGGTGTTGATCCTGACCAGTATCGTTGTCCTGGCAAAAATGGCTGTTTCTTTATGGCCGATGTCGTGGGGGAGTTCCCGGGTCCCCGTTCATGTTGAAATCTTTGTGCCGAACCTTCCCGCCCGGCTGACCGACAGCGCCCAACCCGGTCAATGGGTTAAAGAGGCCAAAACCGGGGTGTACTTGGGGAAAATAGTGGAAAAACGCGTCGTTCCCCACCAGGAGAAGCATGTTCAGGGCAATAAGATTGTCACGATTCCTTCACCCGACCGCAAGGATCTGACCTTGGTGGTACGACGGGAGGCTATGGTCAAGAAAAACCGGGGTATTTACTTTGGCCGGGTGCCGGTGCGTGCGGGACAAGAGGGCGTTTTCCATACGCTGTATGCCGAATTTGCCGGACAAATCCTGGCGGTGAGGGTTCAAAAGGATCATCTCTCCCCATAAGCACAGATGACCGGTGGTTCCTTTGCGCTTTCCCGGTGGCAGGACGTCCGGACCTTGCTGGAGCGGACTCGTGGGTGGGCTGCGCTGCACCGGCCATACCGCCCGGCGGAGGGCTTGGCTGTCCTGCTGTTGTTGGCGGCGGTGGCTTTTCCCCATGAATACAGGCCTTTTTTGCCGGCTGTGTTGCCTTTGGCTTTGGTGGCCCCGGGTGTTAGCAGGGCACTGACCCTGTGGTTGGCGACTAATGCCTTATCGTTCTTGCTCACACCTTCCTGCACCGGGAAGGTGTTGCTTTTACTTGAGGGAATATTCCCCGCTGTCGGCGGAAATTTACTCGGCAGTTTTTTTCGGGAAGCCAAAACTGATGTTTGCTGGGTTTTGGTGGGTTTTGGCTGGCCCATTGCCTTGTTGGGCTTAGCCCAATGGTGGGCGGCCAAGCCGGCTCCCTGGGCTTGGCTCTCCGCCGCCGAACGGTGGCTATTGCCGACCCGGATCACCGGCAGCTTTGGCAATCCCAACCTATTCGCCGGCTTTCTCCTGGTGTTGTTGCCTTTGGAGGCCGGGCTGCTTTTAAGGGAAGAACGATTGCTCCGCCGCGGGCTTGCCACCGGTTCCCTGCTTTTGCACAGTCTTGTTTTGGCCTTAACCTTTTCCCACGGGGCCTGGCTGGCGGCTGTTGGCACAATGGTTCTCTTCAGCTTATGCCTCCAGCGCTTGCGCCGCCGGGAGCTTTTGACCCTTGTTGCTTTGGGCGGGGTTCTGGCCCCGGTTTTGCTCAATCATCCGTGGGGCGGGACCCTAAGCCACCGGTTGCGGATCTATCGTGGCGCTTTGGGGCTTTTTTTAAAGTATCCCCTGGGGACGGGGGCGGGAGGATTTTTGGCGTATTATCCGCACCAGGCCGGGGCGGTGGTGGCCGCTCATTGTCACAACATTATCCTCCAGATTATGGTGGAGCAAGGAGTGGTGGGGCTGGCCGTCTTTGTGTACCTATTGCTTAGCTGGTTCAGGCAGGGAAGGAAGCTTACTGCACCGAAGATGGCGGGCTTTCTGGCGCTGATGGGGGGACAGCTGCTCTACGGGGTTGTTGATTATGTCTGGGCCACACCGTTGTTGACCGCCTTGTTCTGGTTGGCGGAAGGTTATTGTTTCGGCCCGGGGGAGGTTACTCCGGGGTGAGCCCGCAGATCTTTTTGTTTGGCTATTACGGCTACGGCAACCTGGGCGATGAACTGATGGCCGACTATTACCGGACGCTGTTGGCTGAGCTCTTTCCCGGATTGGAGCGGAGGCTGCTGGTGGGACCGGCCTTTTGCCGGCCCTTGCTGGCGGGGGAGCGGCCGGGCAACCGTTGGCACTTGCCGCAGTTGGCCTGGTCTACCCGCCCGGGGGATTTGTGGGTGGCCGGTGGCGGTAATCTCCTGCAGAATGCCACCAGCCGCCGGAGCCTTTACTATTACCTTTCCTTATTAAAGTTAGCCCGGGGGCGGGGGGCCCGGGTCGTATTGCTGGGGCAAGGCTTTGGCCCGCTTGTCGGCAGGTTGGATGTGGCCTTGGCCCGTTGGGTCCTGGCCCGTGTGGATCTGGTGGAGGCTCGTGATGACGAGTCCTGGTGTGCCTTTCGGGCTATGGGGTTAGAGCCGTCCAGGCTATACCGGGGTGTTGATCCCCTTTGGGACCTGGTGCTCCCCCCGGCTCCGGCTACAGGCGATGGGCTCTTGCTCATCCTGCGCCAGCCGGAGTTCCCTGCCCTGCAAAGGCTGGCTCAGGCCGCCCTGGCCCAGGGATTAGCCGTGAAAGCCGTAGCCTTAGCGCCAAGTGATGAACCCTTCCTGAAACGGGCATGCCCCCGGTTTTATCATGGGCTTGTCCGTGATCTCCAGGAGTTTGTTGCGGCTTTGGCTGGTGTTGGCTTGGTGGCTTCTTCCCGCTTGCATGGGCTGATCTTGGCGGCCAAGGCCGGCTTTCCCGTTGTTGGCATCGGCGGTCCACCGAAGATCCAGGCATGCTGCCGTGGGCTGGGCCAGACCTGGTATGCGGCGGATGATAGGGAATTGGCCACCTTGTCCCTGCGCCGGCTGCAGGCCGCCGGGGGAGCAGGGCTGAGCCGGCGGGTCAGGGAGCTGCAAAGTCAGGGGCGGAAAGTAAAGGGGGAGCTGGCAGCGGTCCTGACAAGGCTGGTGGGGGACGGATGAAGGATTGCCGGGTCTTGGAATGTCCGGTACACCGGGTCTCGCTGGCGGAGGCCGGTAAGCTGATCTTGGACGCTGTCCGAACGGGCGGCCGTTGCCGGGTGGCCTCCCTCAACCCGGAGATTGCCATCAACGCCGGGGGAAATCCCCGCCTGATGCAGGCTTTACATACAGCGGATCTGGTAATCCCTGATGGGACGGGGATCGTCATTGCCCTATGGGCCCAAAGACAACGGGTCTTTCGGGTGACCGGGGTAGACCTGGCCGAGACGGTTATGCAGCGCCTGGCTAAGCAGCATGGCCGGATTTATCTCCTGGGGGGACGGCCCGGGGTCAGCGACCGGGCGGCCCGGCTTCTGCTCCAACGTTTTCCAGGTTTGGTCATCGCCGGGCAGCACCATGGGTACTTTGCTGCTGACCAGGAACATCTGGTGGTTAGGGCGATCCGGACGGCCCAGCCCCATATATTGCTGGTTGGGATGGGTTCCCCCCGGCAGGAAGTTTGGCTCGCTGACCATTGGGAAGGGCTGGATGTGCCCGTGGGGATCTGTGTGGGCGGCGGGATCGACCTATGGGCCGGCCTCTTCAAGAGAGCGCCTCTTTGGCTGCGCTACCTTGGCTTGGAGTGGCTGTACCGGGTCTATCAGGAGCCAGCCCGCCTCAGTCGCCTGAAGTTTTTACCAGTCTTTTTGTATCGCGCCTTTGCGCGCACCGAAAGGAGGTTGCGGGATGGTGTCTAAAACTGCCTTTTCCCGGATCGGAAGGGAGCTTAGAGACTATTTCTTGATTTTAATCGGGACTAATATTACCGCTCTGGCCCTTATTTGGTTTCTTGTTCCCAACCGGATTGCCGCCGGCGGGGTCAGCGGCCTGGCCACCATCTTTTATCATCTTTGGTCCTGGCCCATCAGCTTGGTGATCCTGGTCGTTAATATTCCTTTGATTTTAGTGTATTTGAAAATATTTGGGGCTGGGAACGGCGTAAAAACCTTTGTGGGTGCCACCTTTTTGTCGGTGGCCGTGGAGTTTTGGGCCAAGCATGCGGGGGGATTAACGGATGATCCCTTTTTGGCCGCCCTTTTTGGCGGCGCCCTGGCTGGCGTGGGGATGGGCCTGACCTTTCGATACCATGGCACCACGGGCGGTACCGACCTGGCGGCCAAGTTGGTCCACAGGTTTACTGGTCTGTCCATCGGAAAGGCCCTGTATCTCTTTGACGGTCTGGTGATCCTGTTGGCCGGGATCGTTTTTGGCGGACCGGAAGCAGCGTTGTATGCAGTGGTTGCCCTGGTGGCAACAGGGCGGGCCATTGATCTCGTGCTGGAGGGCTTGAATTATGCCAAAGCTGCCTTGATCATTTCCGATCAGGCGCCCCGGATTGGCCAGCGGATCTTAGACGAATTGCAACGGGGTGTAACAAGTTTAAACGGGTCTGGCCTTTATTCCGGAACAGCTAAGGAGGTGCTGCTTTGTGTGATCGGCCGGGCGGAGGAGATCCGGCTGAAAGAGCTGGTCCGAGCAGAGGATCCACGGGCTTTTATGATCTTCACCGATGTCCGGGAGGTCCTGGGGGAAGGGTTCAAGCAATTCTAAAAAGTGTGCGGGAGATTATGGGTTGTGCCGGGCGGCAAAAGGAGGAATTGAGGGCTTTTTTTCAGGCCCTCTTTTCTTGACAGTCCTTGGAAGGGTGTGATACATTTATCGTAATATGGAGGGAATGCTGTGCGGGAATTAACGATTGCCATGCCGAAGGGCCGGCTGTTTAATTCTGTAGTAAAATTATTGCATGCTGCCGGTTATCTCGACCGGACACTGGAGGAAGACTCCCGGAAGCTTATTTTATGTGACAACCAAAGCGGGTTGCGGTTTATCTTGGCGAAACCCACTGATGTGCCTACATATGTGGAGTACGGCGCCGCTGACCTGGGAGTTGTGGGGAAAGATGTGCTCCGGGAGGAAAATAAAGATGTCTGTGAACTGTTGGACTTGGGCTTGGGATACTGCCGTTTGGTTGTGGCGGTCAAGGAGAACTCGCCCTTGGTTGATGTTACCCAATTGCCGTTCAATAGCAGGATTGCCACCAAGTACCCCCGGATCACCGGGGAGTATTTTCTTTCCCGCGGGCTGCAGGTGGATTTGATTAAATTGCACGGTTCCATCGAGTTGGCGCCGATTGTGGGTTTGGCGGAGGCGATTGTGGATATTACCAGCAGCGGGCAAACCCTCCGGGAGAACGGGCTCCGGGTCTTGGCTGAGGTGGAGGAGTGCACCGCCCGGCTGATTGCCAATCCGGTGAGTTACAAGATAGAACATCAGCGCATTTCAGAACTGGTCCGGGCAATGCGCCGCGTTGTCCTATCTGAACAGGGGGGGAACAAAGTATGACACGTTTGCTGAGTACGGCTACAGATATGTTTGAAGTCCGAAAGTTGTTGGACCGGCGGGCCTTTCTAACCGAGGAAGGGGATGACGGGGTCGGCGCCAAGGTCCGGGAGATCCTTAAAAACGTGCGGGAACGGGGAAATGATGCCCTGATCGAATACACAATGCGCTTTGATAAAGTGGCCTTGAGCGTTTCGGATCTACGCGTTACGGAGTATGAGATTGAGCGGGCGGTAAAAAGGGTCTCCCCAGAGTTTATGGAGGCCTTGCGCCTGGCCAAAAAGAATATAGAAAACTTTCACCGGCGGCAGCTGGCCCAATCCTGGGTGACTTTTGAAGACCATGGTATTATGCTAGGCCAGCGCATCATCCCCATAGACCGGGTGGGCCTGTATGTGCCCGGCGGTGCCGGAGGCACCACGCCCCTGGTCTCCACCTTCTTGATGAATGCCATACCGGCGCTGGTGGCCGGGGTGAAAAATATCATCGTCTGTACCCCGCCCAAACAGGACCGGAGTGTTGACCCGCATCTATTAGCGGCGGCGAAGGAGGTCGGGGTGACCGAGATCTACAAGGTCGGCGGAGCGCAGGCTGTTGCCGCCATGGCCTTTGGTACCGCCACCGTTCCCCGGGTGGACAAGATTGTTGGTCCGGGCAATGCCTTTGTGACTACTGCGAAGCGGCAGGTTTACGGTTATGTGGGCTTGGACACCCTGGCGGGACCCAGCGAGATCCTGGTTATTGCCGATGACAGTGCGAATCCGGCCTGGGTGGCGTCGGACCTGTTGTCCCAAGCGGAGCATGGTCCCAAGGATGAAGCAGGCGCCATCTTGTTGACGCCCAGCATGAGCCTGGCGAAGAAAGTCCTGAAGGAAATAGACAGTCAACTGGTGGAGCTGAACAAGGCCGAGATCGCCGCCAACTCGCTGGAGCGATCCGGTGGCCTTGTGGTGACCAATGATCTGGAAGAGGCCATTGAATTGGCCAACTTCTGCGCACCCGAACATTTAGAGTTATACCTGGCGGATCCCTTTGCCTGGCTTGGGAAGATCCGGCATGCAGGTGCGGTTTTCCTCGGGCCCTACAGTCCCGAGCCCATTGGGGACTATGTGGCCGGTACCAACCATGTCTTGCCCACCATGGGTTTGGCCCGATATGCTTCGGCCTTAAGTGTGGAGGATTTTGTGAAGAAAACCAGTTTTATTTCCTATACGAAGGAAGCCTTGGCCGCCCATGGCCCAGCGGCAGTGACCTTGGCCCGGGCGGAGGGCTTGGAGGCCCATGCCCGCTCGGTGGAAGAGCGTTTAAAGAAAATGGAGGGATGAGTTATGGCACGTCAGGCCCAGATCAACCGTGAGACCAATGAAACCAAAATTGGGTTGGAACTCAACCTGGATGGGCAGGGGCAGTATCAGATCACCACAGGTGTCGGTTACTTCGACCATATGTTGTCCCACCTGGCCAAACATGCTCTCCTGGATCTGAACCTCACCGCCCAGGGGGATTTAGAGGTTGATGCCCACCACACTGTGGAAGACGTGGGGATTGTGTTGGGTACGGCCTTGCGCCAGGCCATGGGGGACCGGAGCGGGATTACCCGCTACGGCTCGGAGATCCTGCCGATGGATGATGCCCTGGTGATGGTGGCGGTGGATTTAGGCGGGCGGCCTTATTTGGGTTATCAAGCCGACTTGGGAACTGGCGATCTCGGCGGCTTTGACCTGGAACTGGTGGAGGAATTTTTCCGGGCGTTGGCGACAAACGGTGGGATGAATATCCACATCCGGCTTTTAGCTGGAAAGAACCGCCATCATTGCCTTGAGGCAATCTTTAAAGCCTTTGGCCGGAGCCTGCGCAAGGCACTGGAGTTGGATCCAAGGGTGACCGGGGTTCCTTCCACTAAGGGGATCTTATAAACGAGGGATTTATCTTTTTCATTCTTGACTGACCGTAGGGGGTCTCCCAGTGATAGCAATCATCGACTACGGCGCCGGTAATTTACGGAGTGTGTACAATGCCCTGACAAAGCTGGGCTTTGCTGCGCAGATTCTAAGTGACCCTGCGGATTTGCACCGAGCGGACCGGGCCATCTTACCCGGTGTGGGCGCCTTCGGCGCTTGTAAGGATAGTCTGAAGAAGAGTGGTTTTATCCCAGCTATTCATGATTTTTTACAAATGGGCCGCCCCTTTTTGGGGATCTGTGTTGGCCTGCAACTTTTGTTTTCTGTGAGCGAAGAGGTGTTTGGCAATGAAACTGCCCCGGTGGGCTTAAAGCTCGTGCCGGGCAAGGTCCGGCGTTTCCCGGCGACCATGGGGCTGAAGATCCCGCAGATTGGCTGGAACAGCTTGCGGCTTGTGCAGCCTTCCCCGCTTTGGCGTGGGTTGCCTGACGGGATATATACCTACTTTGTCCATTCCTACTATGTAGAGCCGGAAGATGACCGGGATGTGCTTTGCACCAGCGATTACGGCATTGACTATTGCGCCGGCATCCAGCGGGGCAACCTCATGGGTGTGCAGTTTCATCCCGAAAAAAGCGGTCAAGTCGGACTGACAATTCTGAAGAACTTTGGAGAGATGTCCATATGATTGTTATACCTGCCATCGATCTATTGGGGGGACGGTGTGTCCGCCTGCAACAAGGCGATTACCAACGGGAGACCGTCTATGACTCCGACCCCCTGGCCGTGGCCCGGCGTTGGGCGGAGACAGGGGCCGGTCGTTTGCACCTGGTGGACCTGGACGGGGCAAAAGAGGGGCGACCGGTGCATATGGCAACGGTGACGGCCATCGCCCGGCAGCTCACGATTCCGGTGGAGATCGGCGGTGGCATTCGCGATCTGGCTACCATCACCGCCTACCTTGAAGCCGGTGTCCGCTGGGTGATCCTGGGCTCCGTCGCTGTGGAAAAACCGGAATTGGTGGCGGAGGCCTGTCAGAAATTTCCCGGCCAGATCGTGGTGGGCATTGATGCCCGGGCAGGCCGGGTGGCGACCCGGGGCTGGCTGGAGGAATCTTCCGTTGATGCAGTAGAGCTGGGTAAGCGGATGGGGGCCCTCGGTGTCCAGGAGATTATCTATACGGATATTGCCCGGGACGGCATGCTCAGTGGGCCGAATATCCCGGCTTTGGAGGAGATGGCCCGGCAGACGGGCTTGTCGGTGATTGCCTCCGGCGGTGTCAGTTCTTTGCAGGATTTGATCGAATTGAAGAAATTGGAGGGCATTGGCGTCCGCGGAGCCATTGTCGGTAAAGCCTTGTACGACGGCCGGTTGGACTTGGCGGAGGCCCTTCGCCAAGTGGAAGGGGGTACCCCTGTTGTTGGCTAAAAGGATCATTCCCTGTTTGGATGTTAAAGACGGGCGAGTAGTCAAGGGTACCAATTTTTTGAACCTGCGGGATGCGGGGGACCCGGTGGAACTGGCGGCCTTTTATGACCGTGAGGGCGCCGATGAACTGGTTTTTCTGGACATTACCGCCTCCCATGAACGCCGGAAGACCGTGGTGGAGATGGTGGCCAAAGTCGCCAAAGAGGTCTTTATCCCCTTTACCGTGGGCGGCGGCATTACCTCCATCGATGACATCCGGGAGATTTTGTTGGCGGGAGCGGACAAGGTCTCCATTAACACCGCCGCTGTAAACAACCCGGATCTCCTGGCGGAGGGCGCCCGGAAGTTTGGCCGCCAATGTATCGTTTTGGCTGCGGATGTCAAACGGCGGGTCGCCGATGATCCTGCCCAAGGGTGGGAGGTCTACATCCATGGCGGGCGGACCAATACCGGTCTGGATGCGCTGGAGTGGATCAGCAAAGCAGCGGAGCTGGGCGCTGGGGAAGTCTTATTGACCAGTATGGATGCAGACGGTACCCTCAATGGTTATGACAATGAGCTGAACCGCGCCGTGGCCGAAAAGGTGGGTATCCCTGTCATTGCCTCCGGTGGCGCCGGCACCCTTGAACACCTCAAGGATGCCTTTGTGGTGGGGAAGGTTGACGCGGTATTGGCTGCTTCTATCTTCCATTTTGGGACTTATCGCATTGGTGAGGTTAAGCGATATTTGGCCGAAGCGGGGATTCCCGTTCGCCCCTTGGCATAATTGGCAACGGGTTGACGGGTTACACCATAACGGCGCTAAATGTATAGAAAAAGAGGTTAGTTGCACATGGAAGAGAAGAAAGACTATCAGATTCTGGACGAACTCTACCAAGTGATCCTGGACCGGCGGGAGCACCCCAAAGAAGGGTCTTACACCTGTTACCTTTGGGAAAAGGGCCTGGACAAGATGCTGAAGAAGGTGGGGGAAGAATCCGCCGAAGTCATCATCGGGGCCAAAAATGGTTCCCGGGATGAGGTGATCTATGAGACTGCTGATTTGATCTATCATTTGCTGGTGGTCCTGGCTTACTACGGGATCAAACCTTCAGACATCATGGAAGAACTGAAAAAACGCCGGTAAACCGGAGTAAATAGGTGAAGATGAAACGGGTTCCTAAAGAACGGGGACCCGCTTTTTTTATACCTGCCCGCAAGACATGTCGGAAATTACTGATGGGAAAATGCCGGGGCGCCCTTGCGTAATAGAGTGAATAGTAATAAAATTAAGAAGAGTTAATATAGCCGTCATCCGACGGTAAGTGAATGAACGGCGGAATGGAGGGTTACTATGTCCCGGTACTATGTCCTTGAGGAAGACCTGGATTATGAATATAAGCTCTATTTGGGCCCGATTCAACTGCCGGCGGAGGAACGCCGGGCCATGATCCTGGGGGATACCCGGTGGATTCCCCGGGAGCCAATGGTTATTCCGATCATCAACAAACCCGGGGATGAACTGCCCGATTTTCTCAATACCCGGATGCCCCTGGTCTCCACTGGTTTTAAAGCGTTGCTGGATCGGGAGGTCTCCGGCCGGATCTTTTACCGCAAGGCCATTTTGGTTCATGAAAATAAATTTTATGTCTACTACTACATCCTGCCGCGCCTGATTGATTGTTTGGATGTACACAACAGCCGGTTTGAACAAGACCCCATGCTGCTGGGGGGTCTCAGGTTTACCGGCGGGTTCTCCCTTCGCCAGGAGCAACTGGTGAAGGTGGATATTTTCCGCATGAAGGGTTTATCCTTCCGGCAACTCCTCATCTCCCAGCGGCTAAAGGATCTGTTGGAAGAGGCGGGGGTTCGGGGTGTGGTCATGACTGCAACGGAGCAGTTTTGTCACGGGACAGGTATTTTCCGGCGCGGTACCAATAAAGGGGAGGTTGCCATAGATGCCTGAGGAAGTAAAGCCGGTTTTACCCGGGAGATTCACCGTTGATCATATCGCCGGGATTATGGTGGGGGATCTGCCGATTGCCAAGACCAATTTGCAAGAGTTGGAGATTACGAAGGCCATCAATGATCATGCCCGGATCAAGATCGTTGCCATGATTGACGATGGGGAAAAGCCCCAGTGGCAACGGGTGACGGGTTTGGACATTACGATTAAGATCACAACGATTGACGGTAAGAACTTATTCTTTGGCATTGCGACTCATTATGCCGTCGGTGAGCTTGTTGATAAAAAAGGGAGCAGGTCCGTGGTGACGGTGGAGGGCGCCTCAATGACCCACCAATTGGACATATTCCTGAAGAAGCGTTCATTTATGGATAAGGGTTTGACCTATAAGGAAGTCTTTGAACGGGTTTTGGCAGATTATGGTGTTGCCATCCATCATCATTTAATCCCCAAAGAATTAAAAACCGGTCAGTTTTTCCTTCAATACAACGAGACGGACTGGACCTTCCTGCGCCGCTTGGCTTCCCGCTGCCAGACTTGGTTAATCCCAGATGCGGCGTCGGAGAAAATCTCCTTTGCGTTGGGCTTATTCGATACGGAGTTCCGGGGCGATATCACCCTTTATGACCCGCATTTTTGGGTTAGGCGAGAGACGGTGGATGCTACCGGTCCTGATGGCCGGAGGGGGAGCGCTGATAATGTCTGCAATATATACTACGAGGTCAGATCCGTCGACGGTTACCTGCTGGAGTTGGGGGAAAAGTTGCAGGTTGGCAGCAGGCCCTTAATGGTCTGGCAGGCAAAACTCTGTTTTGAGCAGGGCAGGTTTGTCACCTATTACCTGATGGTGGATCAAGGCAAAAACGCGACTACCCTTTGGAACGATGAGCTTGTGGGCCTGGCTTTGGCAGGGACTGTAATGAAAGCGGAACGGGATACCATTGAGATTGATCTGCAGATTGACAAGGATTACAGGGCCAACGAAAAAATGGACAAAGGAGGCCAAGCGGAAGCACGGAAGGAAAGTTGCCGCTTCACTTATTCTACTATTTATTCGGCGGAGGAGAACACCGGCCTTTATTGGATGCCGGAGCTAAACGATACGGTATTTCTCTATTTTCCGACCAACAATGAACAGGATGCCTATGTTTTCGGTTCCGTGCGCCGGGGCGCCAAGATTGAGGACAAGAATAACAAGTGGCAAAAGGCATTGAAGATTGGCGACCCCAATGTCCGGTATTTCCGGACGGGCGGGAAGGAAATCATGTTTAGCCCGGAAGAGATTCGCATCACTGTGGAGGGCAAAGGCAGCGACAACAAAGATTTCAAGTATTACGTGACCCTTCATGATGAACGGGGGATTGAGATCTACAGCACAAAGGATGTCAACGTCTTTGCGAAACGTGATATTAATCTTAACTCAGAAGCAGGGACCATTGCCATCCAAGCCGGAGGCAAGATCAATCTGGCCTGCCAGGAGAGCAGCATCATCATGAATGGCGATACGCACATCAAAGGGAAAACCATTAGAACCAATTAGGGTTGGGGTGAGTGGGCATTGAGCACCTATCGGGATATTACAATTCGACTGAATGATCAGGAGTTTAGAATCGGCGGACTGGTCGGCTTTGAGCTGGTTAAGACTGTTAATGACCATGCCTGGCTGACGGTGAGGGGTAAAGTGGCGGAGGAAAGCAAGACGCACTTTGCCGAGCTGGCCTTGGATGAAGTTAAAGTTGAATTTGGCATAAAAAGGGCCATTCTTTTCCAGGGCTTAGTGACGGATTTTGACCTGTATTACGCCGATGGCCAGGACCGTTTTCTCCTCCAGGCCGCGTCATATACCTATGAAATGGACAGAAATGTCAGGGCACGGTCCTTTCAGAATACCAAGATGTTGATCGCGGATCTGGTCAATCAGGTAATGTCAGCTTACCCCAATGGTGAATGTGTTATTGACCAGGCTTTGGCTGATCAGGTCCTCGGTAAATTTACCCTGCAGTTCAGGGAGACGGACTTTGCCTTCTTAAGGCGTATGGCCTCACGGTGTTATACAGGCCTTGTGCCTGATGCCACTGTAGCTTATCCCAGGTTAAGCCTGGGTTTTCGTGCTGGCGAGGACAGGGGAGTCTTGCGGGAGCGGGAATGCCAGGTGATGATTAGCAGGAATATTTCAGAATATAAGGAATTCATAGGTAATGCCCCGCGGGGGCAAGCGGCGTCGGTGTGGGCGGAGGACTTTACCCGTTATAGGTTATTCACGCCTGAACTATTTGATCTTGGTGACAAACTAACTGTAGGGAATAGCAAATTAACCGTTTGTGAAGCCCGGGCCTACCTGGATAAAGGGATTATTCGCTATACCTGTGTGGCTGCGTCGGAAGGCGGGTTTAAGGTCAGACCGCTTTTTAACAGCCAGATTATCGGCATGTCCCTGGGCGGGACCGTCCTGGCCGTGGGGGCTGCTACGGAACAGAAGGACATGGTGAAAGTCGGCCTGGCCATCGACGGTGAGCAGAAGGTAGAAGAAGCCACCTGGTTTCCCTGTCTTACTCCCTATGCGGCGGAGGGGAATACCGGCTGGTATGTCATGCCGGAGGTGGGCGATGAAGTCCGGCTGACCTTCCCCACGGAGTTTGAGGAAGAGGCAGTGGTTACCTGTGCCATCCGGCATAAAGGCACAGATGCTGTGAACAAGCCGAACCAGAAATATTTCCGGACGAAGTATGGAAAACGTATGATCTTTGAACCCGAGCGTTTCCTCTTTGTCGGTAAGAACGACCGCCTGGGCATGACCCTGGGCGGGAAGAATGATGTAAAGTTCAACAGTCCCGAGGCGAAGTTTGCCATCAAAGCAGTGGGGAATATTAATTTTCATGCAGAGAATGTGGTGAACCTGTCCACCGGCAATGCTATCACCTGCGCCCTGGGCTCCGGAGAAAACAAACGGGTCAAACTAAAAATGGACGTGGGAAAGACCAAGGGGGAAGTAGCCTTCCTGGGAAAGGTCTGGGAAGAGGACGGAGGGAAAGTAGCACCGGCTGCCAAACCCGAGGTGAAGAAGTCTGAAAAATCGGCATCAACTGCGCCAAAAAGTGATAAAAAAGATAAAAATAAACACTGTCATCGGCATGATGAGTTTTTAAAGGAATTGGAACAATTCCCCGAGGATTATCGCCCGGCCTTGATTCAGTTGCATAATAAGCATATCGAGTGGCGGTTTGTGGCGTACCATACTGGGGTGGATTTTAACAGCTTTGTGGATGCACAGATGGAAAAGGGAGTAACGACAACTAACGAAGATAGATTTATAAAACATCCAAAGACTAAAGGAAGGGATAGCGGATATTTCGTTCCAACGCGTGAGGGAGTTATTTATTATATGGATCCGCGAAATTTACTGACAGAAAAGCTAATATTTCAATTTTTATCCGGTGAGTATAACCTGGAGTTGCAAAAAATAGAAATAGTTGAGGATATACTTAAGGAAAGTGCGTTAGCGGGGAAAGGACAGTCTTTTTTAGAAGCCGCCGGAACGAATGCTAACGCAGCATTTCTTGCCGCGATGGCGATGGTAGAGAGCGGAGGTGGGACATCTAAGCTTGCAATTGGAAATGTGCAAAATTATAAAGGTTGGTACAATTTGTATGGGATTGGTGCGTATGATGGCCCGACAGCTGCAACTAACGCGGCAAAATTTGCAAAAGATCATGGTTGGAATACTGTTGAAAAAGCGATTGTTGGTGGTGGGAAATTTATCGTTGAAAAATATATAAAAACCGGGAGAGGGTCTGTCAATAATTTTGTGCTTTTAACCTAATTCCCTATTTGAGATAAGGGTTGACCTTATCGGGGAAAAAGATTGAAAGCTGTAGAAGTATTTGGCCCCAGTTTGGAATTCGGCCTGTCCACTT